>ENA-OOZN01002431-OOZN01002431.1-human-gut-metagenome-genome-assembly--contig:-NODE-2431-length-9866-cov-1.460504_pt1 | contig 9866 bp, 10 predicted proteins | sample MGYA00241187_ERZ501397 | MGnify/ENA primary metagenome ERZ501397 (study PRJEB25962, sample SAMEA2042921) | human gut metagenome | biome: human gut; feature: human-associated habitat; material: faeces... | reverse complement strand
CCTCTGAAGAATATGCTTCGCCCGAAGAATTCAGAGGCCCCGAAAGAGATTCAGGCCGAGGTACCTAAATGGCTCTACGACAAAGCAGTGGTTCAATACACTGATCACAAGGCTTTGTTTGAGGCTATGCAGCAGAGCGCCCCTTTGGATTTGAGAGTCAATACACTCAAAGCCACGCCCGACGAGGTCATTGAAGAGCTGACTCAGCACGGCGTTCAGGCAGAAAAGGGCCAGTACTCTCCGGAATGCGTTCGTTTGAACATTAAACCGGCATTGACTCAGTGGCCGATTTACAAAGAAGGCAAAGTTGACGTTCAGGACGAAGGCTCGCAGCTGATTGCTCGTTTAGTTCAGCCCAAACGCGGCGAAATGGTTTGCGACTTCTGCGCCGGCGCGGGCGGTAAAACGTTGGCGCTGGGTGCGCTGATGAAATCCACCGGCCGCATCTACGCTTTTGATGTCAATGAAAAGCGTTTGGCAGGACTGACGCCGCGTATGCGTCGTGCCGGTTTGTCCAACATCCATCCCGCCGTGATTCGCAATGAACATGACCTGCGCGTGAAGAGACTGTACGGAAAAATGGACAGAGTCCTGGTCGATGCCCCGTGCTCAGGCACCGGAACGTATCGTCGTAACCCTGACTTGAAGTGGAGATTCGGAGAAGACGAACTCGATAGAATCAACGAGATCCAGAAATCGGTGATTCGCTCTGCGGCGAAGATGCTGAAAGCCGGCGGCCGCTTGGTCTACGCGACTTGCTCGATTCTGCAGAGGGAAAATCAGGACGTCATCAATGATTTCCTGGCCGAAAATCCCGATTTCCGCCTGCTGAATTCATACGAAATTTTAGGCAAGCAGGGAATCGAAATTTCTCCTTACCAAGCTCAGAGATTCGGTGACTTCTTCGTGATGTTGCCCCAGCTCAACGGAACCGACGGGTTCTTCGGCGCTGTGCTCGAAAAAGTTAAACCCGAGTCCAAACGCAAGGCTTCGAAGGCTGAAGAAGAGACGGCTTCTGAAGTCCCGACACTAGAGCAGAAGAAAGAAGCTCCGACGGAAGCTGCCGCATCGGCTGAAGCCGCTCAGACGGATCAGCCTTCCGAAGAGGTGAAGGAAGAGATGTCCGAAGCGGCAGAAGAACCGGCAAAAGCCTAAGTTCAGAAAAACAAAAACTCGCGGTCTTGAAATGTTCAAAATCGCGAGTTTTTTCGCTTTTTTCAGGCAATAAAAAACCGAGACTTGCGCCTCGGTTTTCGTAAAACCTTACCGAATTACTTCAGCTTGGTTTCTTTGTAGATCACGTGCTTGCGGGCAACCGGATCGTACTTGGACATTTCCATCTTGCCACTAGAATTGCGTTTGTTCTTAGTGGTTGTGTAGAAGTGACCTGTACCGGCGGTAGAAGCCAGTTTGATTTTTTCACGAATACCTTTCGCCATGGTGAACTCCTATTAGATTTCGCCGCGGGCGCGAAGGTCCGCCAGAACTGCTTCAATGCCGTTCTTATCAATCGTACGCAATGCAGCGTTAGTAACTCTCAAACGAACCCAGCGATTTTCGCTTTCAACCCAAAAACGGCGGTACTGCAGATTGGGCATGAAGCGGCGCTTGGTCTTGTTATTCGCGTGCGAGACGCGATTGCCAACCATGGGAGCCTTGCCGGTGACTTGACACACTCGTGCCATCGCTAACTCTCCAGAATAATAACTGTTATAAAAAACTTTTCTCGCGCCGAAATACTGCCTCGGGGAGAACCAAAAACAGCGATTATACTGATTTTTCAAACTTTTTGCATTGGTCCCTGACACTTATTTTCCGATCGCAGGTCTGAAGGAGTAAATTGGCGGATCAATGATTTACGCTTTTCAAAGCCGATTTAACGCGGAAGCCGTGATTCTTCATGTCTCGGACAAGAATGCCCTTGGTTTTCAGGAAAGAATCCGAATCGAAAAATCAGCGTTTCTATTAATATGTAAGAACATTTGATCTGCTTTTATCGTAAAAATATGAAAATTCTGCTGGCCCAACCAAGAGGCTTTTGTGCCGGTGTTGACCGTGCGATTGCGATCGTCGAAAGAGCACTTGCAGTGCACGGAGCACCGATCTACGTCCGCCATGAAATCGTTCACAATAAACACGTGGTCAATTCTCTGAGAGAAAAGGGCTCGATTTTTGTAAATGAAATCGACGAAGTGCCGGACGGATCGGTCCTCGTGTTCTCGGCGCACGGCGTGCCGAAAGCAGTGGAAGAAAAGGCCAGAGCCCGTGATCTGACGATTTACGATGCGACTTGCCCTCTGGTGACCAAAGTCCATATGGAAGTCATCAAGATGCACAAGCAGGGCTACCGCATCATCATGATCGGACATGCCGGTCACCCGGAAGTGGAAGGGACGGTCGGACAAGTTGATTCCGAAATCAATGTCATTGAAAAACCTGCTCAGGTCTGGGATCTGGAGGTCGAGAACCCGGAAAAAGTTGCCTATGTCAGTCAGACAACGATTTCCTACGATGACGCCAAAGGGCTGATCCAGGAATTAAAGAAACGCTTTCCATTAGTCGCGGAACCCAAGAAAGCGGACATCTGTTATGCCACTCAGAATCGTCAGGATGCGGTCAAGGAGTTGGCACGCCGCGTAGATCTCGTGCTGGTGGTCGGCTCAAAGAGCAGCTCGAACTCCAATCGACTCAGAGAAGTCGCTGAAGGCGCCGGCACAAAGGCTTACTTGTTGGATGACGCAGGAGAAATTAATCCTGACTGGTTCAAAGGTATAGAAAGAGTCGGCATTACGGCTGGCGCCAGCGCCCCGGAAATCTTGGTCGACGAAATCGTCGAAAAACTCAAGACTCTGGGCGCCGATGAAGTCGAAACCATGGCAGGTCAGCAGGAAGACGTGAAGTTCCCGCTCCCGAAGGGTCTGTGGAAGAAAGATTTGGAGAATGCTCGTGACAATCAAAAGTAATCAGGCGCTTTTGAACGCTCCGTTCGGTTCGATCCTTTTGACCTTTAAAGACGGCGAGCTCATTAGATGTGAGCTGTCGGAAGCAGCAGTCGAAGAAGACCTCGGAAGTTTTGCCGATCACAAGGCGGTTCAGGCTCTGAACTCTTATTTGGAAGGCAATATTCATGCCTTAGACAATTGGAAGCCTGGTGAAGAGTGCACGGAATTTCGCTGTCAGGTATGGAACGAAATTGCAAAGATTAAAGCCGGTGATACCGTGACCTACGGACAAATTGCCGATAACCTCGGCAGCTCTCCTCGTGCTGTGGGTTCCGCCTGCGGAGACAATCCGCTGCCGATTTTTGTTGGGTGTCATCGTGTTGTCGGAAAGAGCAATTTGGGCGGATTCGCGCATTCGGCCGCCAATGTCTCAATAAAATGTTGGCTGCTCAAGCACGAACAGCAAAACATGTGAGGAGTTTGAATGAGTAAGAAAGAACATGTTTCTGCCACGCCGGCAACCATGTGGCTGAAGCAGCATAAAGTGCCCTTTGAAGACGGAATTTATGAGTATGTGGAACACGGCGGCACGGCTCAGGCAGCCGCGTGTTTCGGTGTGGATGAACACAACGTCGTAAAGACGCTTATCATGCAGGACGAACATGAGAAACCGCTCGTCATCCTGATGCACGGTGACCGAGAAGTCTCTACTAAGAATTTGGCGCGCCAAACGAACCGTAAACATATCGAACCTTGCAAACCGGCAATCGCTGAGAAGAATTCCGGCTATCAGGTCGGCGGAACTTCGCCGTTCGGTACGAAGAAGAACATGCCGGTGTACGTCGAAAAAACGATTTTGGATTTGCCGTTCATTTATATCAACGGCGGCAGGCGCGGCTATAACGTCAAGATTGATCCGAAAGTGCTGAAGGACCAATTGGGTGCCGTCGAAGTCGAATGTGCGATTGAAAAGTAGTCTCTGACCGCCAGTTTTAGACAGATAACGAAAGAGCCGAGGTTTCTGATCTCGGCTCTTTTGCTAAGTGCAGTATCTGCGGTGTTCGGCTGGAATCTTCCGGTGCTCGCCAAAACAAAAACTAATCGTTATCGTTCGGATGCTCCAGCGACCATCTCGGTTTAATAGAAAATCCGTCCGGCTTCTTATTCCTCAAATCTTTAATTTCAGCTAAGTGAGCTCCTGCGGCAGCTGCAATCATGGCGCCGTTGTCGGTGCAAAGCGCTTGGGGCGGGAAGAATACTTTGACACCGCGCCTACGGCAGGCGCGAAGTTGTTTATTCGCGCTGACGCCGCCTGCAGCAACCAGGGATTTATTGCCGGTTTTCTTCAGTGCTTTCAGACACTTTGTCACCAGAACGTCTGTTACGGAATCGACAAAGGCTCGCGCCAGATTGTTCTTAAATTCCTGAGACAGAGGCTTCGGTTCTTTGCGAACGGTGTTCATGACCGCGGTCTTGAGGCCGGAAAAGCTGAAGTCCAAGTTCGGCGCATGAATCAAAGGCCGAGGAAGTTCGATGGCGCCGGGTCTGCCTTTCTCCGCAAGTGCGGAAACAGCCGGGCCGCCCGGATAGGAATAACCGGTCTTATCGAATGCTTCACCTGCGGCATCATCCAGCGTTTCCCCTAGCAGTTCATAGTCGCCTAAAGCACGCACTTCCATAATTTGGGTATGTCCGCCCGACACAAGCAGAGCGATGAATGGAAACGTCGGCTTATCCTCAGCTAAAAGTGAAGAGAGAAGGTGCCCCTCTAAATGATGAATACCGACCACCGGAATATCCAGCGCAAGCCCGATACCGTAAGCCACGGAATTGCCGACAAGCAGCGCTCCGGCGAGTCCGGGACCTTCTGTGACGGCGACGGCATCTAAATCCTGCGGCATCTTACCGGCTTTCTTCATAACCTCGTTGAGCAGAGGAATAATGCGTCGAATGTGGTCGCGGCTGGCAAGTTCAGGCACGACACCGCCGTACAAACGATGCATTTCGATTTGCGTATGAAGCGCATCTGCAATAAGACCTTTGTCCGTGTCGTAAAGGGCAACACCCGTTTCGTCACAGGAAGATTCAATTCCGAGGATCAGCATTCTCTTTGTCGATAGATATAAGCCAAGTTCAAATTTTAGCCTTACTGCGCTTTATGGGTACTGTAATAAATATCGCGGGTCACGATGGCAAACGCATTGTCCGCTGTTGAACCGCCGCAAAGTTTTTGTCTGACTTCCTCACTGATTTTCAAGAATTCGTCGTAGGACGGTACTTGTTCGGAAACAGGAACGCCTCTTGCATTAAGGTATTTGCGGCTCGGACCGTCCAGCGGGAAATATTTCGTGGGGCAGACCCAATACATGCCCATGGTCAAGTTGAACTTGATTCCATACTGATGACGAGTCATCTCATTAAACAGATCGGCAACCTCGTTGTTTTGCCCGAAAATACCTAAGAAAAGGGTCCACAGATTGTTAATGTCTTCTTTGGTTTTACCGTCCTTGAAGCCGAAAAACATCGAGTTTTCGTTATTGAGCGGAGACACACCGCGGAAGTCCGTCGGCGAGGGTTCATCCACTTTGAAGAAAATTTTGAAAGCCTTTGCAACTTCAGCTTTCTTTTCCTGAGAGATGTGACGGTTCATCACACCGAAGACTGTGAAAGGATCGATATCCGTCAGCTTCTTGTGGTCCGGATCATGAAGGTAATTCGTTTCTTCAGGAAGCGCTGAATAAAGCCAGCATAAGAGTTCCTCTCTGCGGTCGGAGTATGCACAAAGTTTTTGTGCGGCCGCAGGATTAAATTTTGTCCATGAGTAATCATTGTCCATTTTTTGAGCTCCTTCAGCAAAAGAAGAATCTATTGTGGGTCGCGAGAAAAATAGGTGCTGCGTTATCTGCTCAATTCGATCTTTTCGGTTGAGAAAACGACCGTCTTCCCGCACTCTCGGCCAAATAAATTGTTACTTAAATGAGATAGTTAAGGCACGGAAGTGAAAAATGCATTAGAATTGCTGACTTTCGAGTAGGGGAAGGCCTGTGCATTCCGCTTACTCAACCAAGAAACTATTTTTAAACAGTTATTTAGTTTAGGTGCTCGATGCCCACAATCCGTGTTAAAGAAAACGAACCTTTTGAAGTTGCTCTTCGTCGCTTTAAGCGCACGATCGAAAAGAGCGGTCTTTTAACTGAACTTCGCGCTCGCGAATTCTATGAAAAACCGACTGCTGAACGCAAACGCAAAAAAGCTGCCGCTATCAAGCGTCACTACAAGCGTCTTCGCAGCATGATGCTCCCGAAGAAGCTCTACTAATTCTTCAAGCACTTCAAAACAGAGGCAGTTATGAGTTTAAAAGACCAGATCACCTCTGATATGCGCGACGCGATGCGCGCTCATGATAAAGAGAAACTGAGCGCGCGTCGTATGCTTCTTTCTTCGATCAAACAGAAAGAAGTCGACGAGCAGATCACCGCAGATGATGCTGTCATTCAACAGATCATTGCAAAATTGATCAAGCAGCGCAAAGACTCAGTTGAACAATATCTGGCCGGAAATCGTAAAGATTTGGCCGATAAAGAGTCTGCGGAAATTAAGACATTCGAAGTCTATTTGCCCGCCCAGCTTTCTGATGAAGAAATTCAGAAAATCGTTGACGAGGTTGTGACTTCCGCCGGACTCAGCGGCCCGGCCGCCATGGGCAAAGCCATGGGAATGATCAAGCCGAAGGTTGCAGGCAAAGCTGACATGGGCAGAGTTTCCGCACTGCTTAAGGCAAGACTAGCTCAGTAAGCTGGAAGATTTTATAAAAGACGTCCTGCGGGACGTCTTTTTGTTTATAGCGGCCGGATCATTCAAAACATTTTCCGTCCCCCGCCTTTTCTTGTGAGAGTTTGATTCTTGATCGCACAGTCTTTTATTAAAGAACTGCTTGACCGAGCAGACATTTACGAGGTCGTTAACCGAAGAGTTCCTTTACAGCAAAAAGGTGCTTCGGCCTGGGCGTGCTGTCCTTTCCATAATGAAAAAAGCCCGAGCTTTTCAGTGAACCGCGAACGCGGCTTCTATCACTGCTTCGGCTGCGGAGAACACGGCAACGCCATCAGCTTCTTAATGAAGTATGAGAATCTCCCGTTCGTCGATGCGGTCGAAAAACTTGCCTCCGAATTCAGCATGCAGGTTCGCTACGAAGGCGGCGCACCTAAACCTAAGAGCGGTAAACCGCGTTTGTCTGAGATTATGCAGAGGGCAATGGAGTTTTATCGCGATAAATTCAACAGCGACAAGTTCTCACAAGATTATCTCCATGACCGCGGACTCAAAAACGAGACCATCGAGCGTTTCGGTATCGGTTTCTCACCCGATGCCTGGCATAACTTAGACGCCGTCTTCACACCTGATCTCAAGCCTTTGCTTTTAGAAGCCGGCCTTCAGAGAACCGGTCAAAGCGGAAATGTCTACGATTTCTTCCGCAACCGCCTCATGTTCCCGATCCGCAATATTCGCGGACAAGTCATTGCTTTTAGTGCCCGAACGATGATCGGGGAAGAGCCTAAGTACATCAACACCGGCGACACACCGATTTTTACGAAAGGCTCCGAAGTTTTCGGCTTGTACGAAGCGCGCAAAAGCATTCAGGATAAAAAGCGCGTCATCGTGGTCGAGGGCCAAATGGATGTGATCCAGCTTTCTCAAGCCGGATTCGGAGAAGCTTGTGCGCCGTTGGGTACAGCAATTCGGGCTGAGCATATCGAACGCCTTCTTAAGATGACCGATCACGTCATTTTCTCGTTTGATGGAGATGCGGCAGGTCGCAAGGCGGCAAAGCGCGCAATGGATTTATCGCTTCCGCTCTTGGATGATGCTCAGAAGGTCAGCTTTGTTTTCCTTCCTGAAGGCGAAGATCCCGACAGTTTGGTCAAGAAGTCCGGAGCACTCGCTTTCGAAGAGATGCTAAAAAAAGCCCTGCCGCTTTCGAGCTACCTGATTGAAGCTTTGTCCCAAGGACTGGATTTGGCCGTCCTTGAAGACCGCAATGCATTTATTGAAGAAGCTTCTCCGCTGGTTCGTAAGACAAAAAGTGCGCTTCTTCGCGACGGCTTAATTGAGCGTTTGAGCACGGCAGTCGGCTATAAAAATTCCGACGAACTGCGTAAGTATTTCGGTTTCCCTGTGCTGCCGCCGGCGGCTCCTCAGAGAATTAACGGCTTTGGTAATCAGCGTTACGGATTCGGCAGGGGCTATGACCGCTACAAACAGCCGAGGATTCCGACGTCGACCGGGCGCAGCATTCCTCCGAAAGCTGATGCTCCTTTAATGGCACTCCTGAGAAACTTCCTGCGTTTTCCTCAGCTTGCACTGGAATTTGAAGGCATGCTCGCCGAGCAGCTTTCTGAAAGCAATTCTCCGGTCTCCGAATTGCTGTTCAAGGTGATTGAAAGAGTGACGCATGAGGATGAGAGCGGCCACACACTGGCCCAATTCTTGGCAGACCTTCCGGGACCGGCCGATGAAAATTTCGAAAAAGAAATGGATTCGGCCCGTTCAATGATTTCCACCTTCTTACTGGAAGAGGGCATTGATTCCGTCATTCGAAAAGGGCTAAGTCAAGGACAGATTCTCCAAACACCGCTGGAAGCAGCGCGTTTGGAATGTCGCCGAATTCTGCTTCAGATGGAGTTGAATCGTGTTGAGGTACAGCGTCGGGCTTTGTCGACAAAGGGCACGTTAGATGACGCCGACCGAAAGGTTTTTAGAGATTTGATGCAGCTCGATCAGGATCTCCAAAAAGAAATCAAATCCATTGATGCGGGCATTAACGATATTCTGTTGAGAAAACGAGAGAAGTAGGAATGTTAGAAGTTCTGACAGTCGGTAGTTTTTGCGCCTCTCTTTTTTACTGCCTCTTCACGGGCACATCGATCCTCTACGCACTGATTTTCGCCTTTTTCCTTTTCTGCGGCTACGCCCTTTACCGCGGCTTTAGCCTGCAGGAAATCGGAAGGGCTTGTCGTCAAAGCATTGCCAAGATCAGCAACATCAACATAGTGATGCTCTTAATCGGAGCGTTGACTGCCTCTTGGCGAGCGAGCGGAACGATTGCCTACCTGGTCAGCTATGCCTCCGAGATCATTTCTCCTTCCTGGAGTCTCCTGGGTACCTTTATTTTGAATGCTGCCTTGAGTTCTCTGATCGGAACTTCCTTTGGTACCGCGGCAACGATGGGTGTTGTTACCATGTCGCTGTGTGTCGGTATGGGCGTCTCTCCGTTTTGGGCCGGCGGGGCCGCTCTGGCAGGAGCCTATGTCGGAGATCGCTGCTCTCCGGTGTCGACCAGCGCGCAATTAGTCTGTGCCGTTACCGGTACGGAGCTCTATAAAAACATTAAAAACATGTTGAGGACAGGGTTCATCCCGTTCCTCCTCGCGTGTCTCATTTACTTTTTTGTAGGAAACGGGCAGGGCGCCCAAGCCGCGGATATTGACCTGACAAAACTTTTTAGTCAGGAATACATCCTGTCTGCTTGGACTTTGATTCCGGCCATCATTCTGTTAACGATGGTCATGCTCAAGGCCGACATTAAGCTCACTATGATCGCGAGTATCGCATCGGCTTTCGTCACAGCGCTTTTCCTGAGAGATTTAGGTTCTATTGAACTTTGCAAGATTTTATTCAGCGGCTACCAGGCAAGTTCTCCTGAGGTTGGGCGTCTTATGAACGGCGGCGGGGTCATTTCGATGATTCAGGTTTGCTGCATCATCTCGATATCCTGTACATTTGCGGGGATTTTTGAACTGACAGGGATGCTGAGACGTTTGGAAAACGGCATTGCTTATCTAGGTGCGAAGGCAGGCGTTTTCCTCACAATTACGCTGACCGCCTTGGCGACGGCTGCTTTATCCTGCAACCAGATGCTTGCAG
>ENA-OOZN01002430-OOZN01002430.1-human-gut-metagenome-genome-assembly--contig:-NODE-2430-length-9870-cov-2.061946_pt1 | contig 9870 bp, 5 predicted proteins | sample MGYA00241187_ERZ501397 | MGnify/ENA primary metagenome ERZ501397 (study PRJEB25962, sample SAMEA2042921) | human gut metagenome | biome: human gut; feature: human-associated habitat; material: faeces... | reverse complement strand
GTCGCGGTGCACGCGGCGGATGTAACCATGGAAGCGTGAGGCGACTTCGTTGAGCCCCTCGCCGTAAGAGCCGACGAGCCATGGCGTGGTGTAGCTTTCACCGTGTTCCAGACCGACTTCGCCGCCGAAGAGCACTTCGCCGCCACCGATCACGCCAGTGGTGTAGGGCAGTCGTTCCGCGGACAGCACGCTGTTGCCGCTCCATGCCACGTGCGCGGAGTAGACGTTGCCGTGGGTGAAACCGAAGCCGTGTTCGCCAACGCTGAGCAGCAGGGTGGCGTCGAAGTCGGGGCGGCCGATCATGGAGGATTTGGCGAAGCGCCCGATGGTGAAGTCCTGGCGCTGTGGGGAACGCTCACGCAGATGGTGACCGGTGGTGGTGAGGATCTCGTTGGCGTCGGCGGGCACGCTGAATGCAAGTTCGATCTTGCCGATCTCGAGTCGTCCCTCGCCGGTGTTCGTCACCTCCGCATGCTGGCGGATGAGGCCGGTTTCATCGAGCTCACAGGTCCACGTAAGTTTCACGCATTGTTCCACGTCCTCGGCAGTGACGGTGACGGTAGGCGTCTGCTTGGGCTCGGAGGCCACGCTCCAGCTGGGGTAGCCGTCTTTTTCGGCCATGGTGTAGGTTTTGCCGGCGGCCACGGTTTCGGCTTTGATGTCGGTGACCTGGAACTTGCAGAACAGTTCCACGCCGTCACGGCGCACGTCGAAACGGTCAGAGCCGGACCACGCTTCGGACTGTGTCGGCAGCACGCTCGGCCATGCGGTGTAGTCGAGGGCTCCGGAAACACGCTGCGGAGCGAGCGCGTCGAACGTGTTGATCACGGTTTCCGGTGCGGTGAGCGGGCGGCCCCAATGCACGAATCTCGGCAAATCGCTGCCGGGGAACACCAGAGCAAAAGCTGCGGCGGCAGCCGGCTGCTCGGCATACACGGCGGTAAGGGGTGTGCCGTTGGAAGCGGTGCCGTGGAAAGTCTGAATGAGCGTCATTGCAGCATCCTTTTCTTGCGATTCTTGGTTGGTATGACGCTTTGATGATACTGCATACCGCTTTTCTTCCCATCGCCCTGCGTGTTTGTTTCTTTCGGAAAGTAATTAGCGTCGGCGCGCGAAGAAATCGGTCATCAATCGCCCGCATTCCGCTTCGCGCACACCGCCAATCACTTCCGGTACAAGTCCGACGTGCGGATCGCGGGGAATATCCCATACCGAACCGCATGCACCCAACTTGGCATCCCACGCACCGAACACAATACGTCCGATATGCGTCTGCAGACAGGCACCGGCGCACATAGGGCACGGCTCCAACGTAACGACAAGCGTGCAATCAGCGAGATTCCAAGTGTCAAGCGAGGCGGCCGCTTCAGCCATCGCCTTGACTTCGGCGTGGGCAAGCGGATCGGCATACGTCTCACGCAGGTTCCGCCCGCGGCCAATCACTCGGCCGTCAGCGGCAAGCACGACGGCACCGACCGGCACCTCGCCATCCGCGGCGGCTTCGCGGGCCAGCGCGATCGCCGGTTCCATATCATCGTCCCATCGCATACGCCACAGTGTAGCGGCGGCCATACGACCGCTCCGCACGACTGGTCCGCACGTCCGACCTGCGCGCTCAACCGAAGCGGCACGAACGTCAGCCCATGGCGAAACACGCTCATAACCGCCTCTTGGTAGGCTGGAAAAGGTTGGAAATACGCGCAAAGGAGGCACGTTGGCGGTATTCGAGTTGATTCTATGCATCATCGCTGCCGTCGTACTGTCCTCGTTCCTGAGCCGATTCATACCCAAGGTCTCCACGCCGCTCGTGCAGATCGCGTTGGGCGCGCTGGCATCACAACTGCCGTTCTTTCCGGACGTAACGCTCAGCCCTGAACTGTTCATGGTGTTGTTCATCGCGCCGCTGCTGTATTTGGAAGCGCACGAAATCGATAAATCGGAACTGCTCAAATCGGTGAAACTGTCGTTGTCATTGGCGATCGGTTTGGCAATCGCGACGATGGCGGCGGTCGGTTTCGCGTTGCATGCCGTATGGCCGGCGATTCCGCTCGCCGCGGCTTTGGCGCTCGGCGCCGCGCTTGGGCCGACGGATGCGGTCGCAGTGTCGTCGCTCGGCAAGGAAGCGGCGCTGACGCAACGGCAGACGAGCGTGCTGAAAGGCGAATCGCTGTTCAACGACGCGTCCGGCATCGTCGGCTTCCAGTTCGCCATCGCGGCGGCCGTCAGCGGCGTATTCGAAGTGGGCGAATCGACCATGCAATTCGTGGCGTCCTTCTTCGGTGGCGCATTCTTCGGCATCGTCGTGGGCATGGTGGCCGACGTGGTGTTCGAAACGATGCGTTCCCTCGGCTGGGAAACAATGACCACACGTATTCTGATGGAGCTGTTCCTGCCGTTCATCCTGTATTTGGGCGCGGAAGCGGTGCACGTTTCCGGCATTCTTTCGGTGGTGGCCGCCGGCCTGCTTATCCGCTTCGACCGCACCGGCATCGGCCCGAATGTGGCACGTACGAACATCGTCTCATCCAGCGTATGGGGGGTGCTGTCATTCTCGCTGAACGGCACCGTGTTCATTCTGCTCGGCATGCTGCTGCCAAGCGCGATGACCACCAGCTGGGACGATCCGCACGTCAGCAATTGGCTGCTGCTTACTGCGATTCTCGTGGTTTCCGCAGTGGTGATCGTCATGCGCTTCCTGTGGATCTCACTGATGCTGCGATTGGCGCGCGACACCACCACCGGCAAGCGACGCAAGATGACGGCGAAACGCTGGCGATCGGCGGCCGTCATGACGTTCGGCGGACCGAAAGGCACCATCACACTGTCACTGATGTTCACCATTCCGTACACGCTTGCGGCAGGCGCGAATTTCCCGATGCGCAACGAACTGATCTTCATCGCCGGCGGTGTGATAGTAGTGACGTTGCTGCTGGCGAATTTCCTGCTGCCGTTGCTCGCGCCGAATCGCAATAAGGACACGTCCACGGAAATGACGGAAATCACCATCGAAGTGCTGCGGCGGACCGTCGAGGAGCTGACGGGACGCGTCACGCCCGACAACCGACGTGCGGTGCTCATGGTCATCGACTCGTATACGAAACGCATCACGCGACTGAAGCAACGCACCGGCGAAATCGATCCGCAGGGGTATATGAGGCTGCAGATCGACGCGCTGAATTGGGAGAAGGAATACGTCAAGAATCGACTGGCGGGCGTGCGCGCTGCGATCAAGGCGAATCCGACCGGGAACCGCGCCGCGAACGATCTGGAAGCCGAGGCCTGCGAGCGCCTGCTCGACCAGATCATGAGCTCGCTGCGCCACATCGAGACGGAACATAATTCCGGTCGTACGATCTGGCGATTGAAGGGCCGTCTGCGCGCATTGCAGCGTCGTACAGGCACGCTGGTGAGGCGTGTGAACAGCCGTATCCGGCGCACGACCCCGCTGTTCAGCGACGATGAACTGTTCGCGCATACGCGCGTGGTCCAAGTGGATGCGATCGAACATGTGATCGACCGACTGTATGAGGAGATGGGCGGCGACACGTACAACACCGAGCACTGCTCCGGCCTGCTGTTGGACTACCGACGCAGCGAATCCGCGTTGAGGGCGCGGCCGAATATGGGCATCAGCGCCGAAGCGCAGGAACAGGCCGAGGAGGTCAAGCGCGAAAGCTACGGCATCGAGCTGGGCGTGATCCAGGACATGTACGAGGCGGGCGACATCACGCGCGCGCAAAGCAAGCAGCTGCGACGCAACGTGTATGTGATGAGCGTGGATGCGGACGCGCAGATCTGACGTTTTTTCGATTTCCGGCGTTCGGATCGCGTGGCGACGGACGATTGCGCAATGGCGGACGATCGGCTGGAATCGCATCCAGCCGAAATCGTGTTCGTCGGGAACTGTGCCAAATTGCGCCTGAACGAAATCGCCATCGGATTTTCAGGAAGTTTTCAGAAAACACCAGACATGCGCTCAGCATCGAATGGTTATATATGAACTGTCAGCACAACGAGCTGACCAGGAACACAAGAGTTCCCGACAATTGAACCCTTTCTTCTTCTCTCTCCTTTCTCTCCCCGGCGGCCAATCCCGCCGGGGTCTTCTTTTTTCACGACCACCTTCTCACGCTATCGACGCACGCTATATTGGGAAGGTATGAGCGACGCAATCGAACATGAAATTCCGCAAACCGCAGACAACAGCAACAAAACGGAGCTGATCGGACGCGAATCGGATGTGGTGCCGGGCCGTTTCGGCGAACCGCTGCAGGTGACACACGTCCAGTATTCGCGCGGCGGCGGCAACGCGACACCGAAACGGCCGCTGTTCCTGTGCCTGCATGGCTGGGGATCGAATGAGGCTGACCTTGCCGATATGATGCGATACATCGCACCATACAACGATTACGCTTCACTGCGCGCGCCGCTGACGCTGCAGGCGGCCGGCACGTTCACTCCAGGCGCGTACTCCTGGTTCCATGATTGCGTGCCGTCCGGCGAAGACCTCGACCGCGACGCGTTCGCCGCATCCATGGCTATCGACGATTGGGTGTCGCAGAACGTTCCCGAAGACCGTGCCGTCGTGCCGATCGGCTTTTCCCAAGGTGGCTTGCTGGCGATCCATCTGCTGCGCATGCATCCGGAACGCTACCGTGCGTCGATTTCATTGTCCGGATTCCTTGCGCCTGGGCTCGTCCGCGGCACCGCGCCTGCCGACGACCGTATCGCGCCGCTCAATATTCCCACGTTCTTCGGTTACGGCAACAGCGATACGGTGATCGCCAAGCCGGAGCTTTTCGCCATGAGCGCCTGGCTGGACGAGCACACGTTCCTCACCGCGAAAAGCTACCGTGGGCTCGACCACTCCGTCAGCCTCGACGAGTTCAGCGACCTACGCGGATGGCTCGCCGTGCATGGCATCGCGCCGGGGATTCTGTGATGCATCAGTCAGTGATATCGGCCTTATAGAAGTTCACGTAGGAGCGGCTCGGGGTCGGGCCACGCTGGCCCTGGTAGTGCGAGCCGGTGCCGGCGGAGCCGTACGGATGCTCGGCCGGCGAGCTCAGCTGGAAGAAGCACATCTGGCCGATCTTCATGCCCGGCCACAGCTTCACCGGCAGTGTCGACACGTTGGACAATTCCAGCGTGATATGACCTTCAAAGCCAGGGTCGATGAAGCCCGCGGTGGAGTGGGTAAGGATGCCGAGACGACCGAGCGAGCTTTTGCCTTCAAGACGAGCCGCGATGGATGCATCGAGCTTCACATACTCCCATGTGGACCCGAGCGCGAACTCGCCCGGGTGCAGGATCCACGGTTCGTCCGGTTTGACTTCGAACTGTTCGGTCAGTTCGCCCTGATTCTCAGCCGGATCCACGTACGTGTACGCATGATTGTTAAACAAACGGAAGAAACGGTCCAATCGCACGTCAATCGATGCCGGCTGCACCATCTCCGGGGTCCACGGATCGAGTGAGATATGACCGTCGGCCTGTGCGGCGAGAATGTCGCGATCGGACAGCAGCATCGAAATTCCTCCAAAAAACGCCGGAACAATCGTCATACGAACGGACGCGCAACCAATGCGCGCCCGCCAATCGCAATCCAGTCTAGCGCGGCGGCGCTATAAGACGGACGCAACGAGCACCCATCCGCATTTTGCCGCTGCAACGGCTCACGACACAGCAAAATGCGGATTGGAGGCCGGAAAACGACAGGCTACTCACGCATCGCACGTAGAACGCACTTACGCAACTCGGACGCGACGAGCACAACCATCGCCAGCCCAAGACATTCGGCCCATGCGCCGGCGGACAGAGGCATCGTGCCGAACGCGGTGTTGAGGAACGGCACGTAAATCACCACCACCTGCAACAGCGCAGACAACGCAATCGCACCCCACAGCCACTTGTTGGCGAACAGCCCCACGAACACCGACTGGTCATGCGAGCGCGAGCACAACGCGTTAAGCATCTGCGCGAAGACCAGGATGGTGAAGCCCATCGTGCGCGCTTCCGTCATCTGCGCGTCATGTCCGATGGCATCCACGGAACGGTCCGTGAACAGACCTCCGGCGAGGTGCATGTCCATGCCGATCAGCGTGACGGCGGCCATGATGATGCCGATGAAGATGATGTCGCCCCACATCTGTCCGTCGATCACACGATCGGTGAGTTTGCGCGGTTTGCGTGCCATCACGTCGTCGGTGGACGGGTCGACACCCATGGCGAGCGCCGGAGCTGCGTCGGTAAGCAGGTTGATCCACAGCAGCTGCGTGGCGAGCAGCGGCACGGTGACACCTTGGCTGCCAGGCTGGGTGATGCCGAGGAATCCGGCGAGCATCACACCGCCGAAGACCGTGAAGACCTCACCGACGTTGGAGCTCAGCAGATAGCGCAGGAACTTACGGATGTTGTCGAAAATGCCACGGCCTTCGCGTACCGCCTCAACGATGGTGCTGAAGTTGTCGTCGGCGAGGATCATCTTGGCGCTCTGCTTGGTAACTTCGGTACCGGTGATGCCCATCGCGACGCCGATGTCCGCGGTTTTGACGGCGGGAGCATCGTTTACGCCGTCGCCGGTCATAGCCACGATATTGCCTTGCCGTTGCAGCGATTCGACGATTTTCAGCTTGTGTTCCGGCGCAACGCGCGCGTACACGGATATTTCGCGGGTGGCGTTGTCGAACGCCCGCTCATCCGGCAGTTCGTCGAGTTGGACACCGGTGAGCACTTTGCCGCTCAAGTCGTCGGCGCCGGCCGCACTGCCGTTCCGGTCTGTTTCGATGATGCCCAGATCGCTGGCGATGCGTGCCGCGGTAAGCGGATGGTCACCGGTAATCATGACGGTGCGGATGCCGGCGCGATGCGCTTCGGCGACGGAATCGCGCACCTCCGTACGCGGCGGATCGATGATGCCCACCATGCCGACCCAGATCAGGTCGCTTTCCAGCACATCGCTTTGGTCGGCGATGTCGGCCACATGCCCGGCCGCGTTGATGCGCACGCCCGGCACGTCGGCGAGCGATGCTGTGCCGAGCGGCCGGTACGCCTGGCCCAACGTGCGGTACGCTTCGGCGGACAGGCGTTCCACGGCGGCGAGGATCTGCTGGCGATCGCCTTGCGTCATCGGTCGTACGGCACCGTTGACCGCGATGCGGCTACAATAGCCGAGCAACACGTCGGGGGCACCCTTGGCGAAGACGGTGAGGCGACCCGCATCGGCGTTGTCCTGTGCGACGACGGCCATGCGTTTGCGGTCAGAGGTGAATGGAATCTCACCGACGCGCGTGTAGTTCGCGTACTTGCGATCGGCCTTCACCTTGCGTGCGGCGACGATAAGCGATACTTCGGTCGGATCACCGACAGCTTCCCACGTGGTGGCGGAGGCTGCGGAAGCCTCTCCAGCATCAACGTTTTCGCGTAGCTCACCGTCGTTGGCCAGCGCACCCACGGCGAGCACGGCGACGGCTTCGAGTTGTGCGGCGTCCTGCGCGGGCGACGGGGTGGGCATAAGCCCGGCGTCGGGAATCGCAATCATTCTGCCTTCTGGCGCATAGCCGGTGCCGGTCAGCTGCACCTCACCGCTCGGCGTGACCACGCGTTCCACCGTCATCTCGTTGCGGGTGAGCGTGCCGGTTTTGTCGGAGCAGATCACCGACGCGGAACCGAGCGTTTCCACGGAATGCAGTTTCTTGACGATCGCATGATGTTCGGCCATGCGGCGCACGCCGAGCGCGAGCACGACTGTCAGAATCGCGGCGAGCCCTTCCGGCACGGCCGCGACGGCCAGCGAAACGGATAGCAGCAGCGAATCGATTACGTCGTGGATGTCGTTGAAGCCTTCGGTCAGTGCAAGCGCCACCAGCACGACCGCCGCGATAATGCACACCGCGATGCCGAGAATCTTGGAAACGTAGTTCATTTCCTTCTGCAGCGGACTGTCATCATCATCCGTGGCCTGCAGAAGGTCCGCGATTTTACCGACCTGCGTGCGCATTCCGGTGCTGGTGACGATGGCACGGCCGGTGCCTTGCGTCACGGACGTGCCGTTGAACACCATATTGGCGCGATCACCCAAGGCCTTGGCTTCGGCAAGTGTGTCAACGTTCTTGCCGACCGGTACGCTTTCGCCGGTCAGGCTCGCTTCCGCCACGCGCAGGCTGGCGGCGGCGAGCAGACGTCCGTCGGCGGGAATGGAGTCGCCTTCACCGAGCACGACCATGTCTCCCGGCACCACGTCGACGGTGTTGATGCGTGCGATTTTGCCGTCGCGCAGCACGTTGGTTTGCGGCGCGGTCATTTGGGAGAGCGCTTCGACGGCTTCTTCCGCTTTCGATTCCTGAATGTAGCCGAGTACCGCGTTGACGATAAGGATAAGCACAATGACGATGGCGTCGAACGGCAGTATTTCGCCGCCTTCCGCGCCTGGCGCAGCGTTGGCTTTTTCGATGAACCATGCGATGAGCGAGATGCCGGTGGCAGCGAGCAGCAGGTAGACGAGGGGGTCTTTGAACTGCGCCAGGAACTTCTTCCATTTTGGCACGGGTGGTGCGGATGCGAGCTCGTTCGGCCCGTATTGCGCGAGTCGGCGTTCAGCTTCGGCTTGGCTCAGACCGGTGTTCGGATCGACGCCGAGCGATGCGGCCACGGCTTGCGCGTCGGCAAGCGACGGGTCGATTTGTGGCGGCTGCTGGTTTTGCTGATCCTGCCGAATCTGCGTGCGATCGCCCGTAGCGGAATCGCCGTCAAAATTGGCATGGGACTGGATGGACTGATCTTTCTTGCGATCATCCATGGTGATCTCCTTGGGAGCGCCGCGGAGTAGTCAGCTCTCCCCCGTCTTACGTATGCCTCGAATCGCGGAAATCGAAAATCCGCGGAATCGCAAGCATTTTGCAAAGGCGAGGCAACGCTGCGCGGTTGTGGGCACCGGGCGGACGCCATCGGCGCATCCTGCTATTATCGCACATCCTCGGCGTGTGAAAAATGGACATGTGGCGGAACGATGCATGGCACGCGACGGGTGCACGATACCATGAAGTGTGATATATTATCGGTAGTTAGTAAAATTCATTACTAAACGGTCGTGCAACATCGCACGGCGCAACCGCAACGATGCAGTGACACCAAGTAATACAGGGGGATGCAAGATGGCAGATACAGCCGAACTCGCAATCGTACATGCAACCACGGCAAGTGCAAGCTGGCTCACCGATCCGACGGTGTTCGCAGCGAACCGCAAGCCGGCACATTCCAGCCACCGATATGTCATCGGCGAGACGAGCGAGCCGAAGCAGAGCCTCGACGGCGAATGGAAGGTTCGTATCGAACAAGCGCGCAACGTGGACGTGGAAAGCGCTCCGTTCGCGGCCGTCGATTTCGAGGATGGCGATTTCGGCGCGATCGAGGTGCCGGGCCACTTGCAGATGGCCGGCTATCTCAAGAACAAGTACGTCAACATCCAATATCCGTGGGACGGTCACGAGGATCCGCAGGCGCCAAATATTCCGGAAAACAACCATGTGGCGATCTACCGCCGTCGATTCGCGCTCGACGCGCAGCTTGCGCGCACGCTGGAAAACGACGGCACGGTCAGCCTCACCTTCCACGGTGCCGCCACCGCGATCTACGTATGGCTTGACGGCACGTTCGTGGGTTACGGCGAGGACGGATTCACGCCGAGCGAATTCGATGTGACGGAAGCGCTGCGAAACGGCAATGGCAACGCCGCCGATTCCCCCGAAGCCGAGCATACGCTCACCGTCGCCTGCTACGAATATTCGAGCGCCTCTTGGCTGGAAGACCAGGATTTCTGGCGACTGCACGGCCTGTTCCGCACCGTCGAGCTCGCCGCCCAGCCGCATACGC
>ENA-OOZN01002420-OOZN01002420.1-human-gut-metagenome-genome-assembly--contig:-NODE-2420-length-9892-cov-1.805835_pt1 | contig 9892 bp, 7 predicted proteins | sample MGYA00241187_ERZ501397 | MGnify/ENA primary metagenome ERZ501397 (study PRJEB25962, sample SAMEA2042921) | human gut metagenome | biome: human gut; feature: human-associated habitat; material: faeces... | reverse complement strand
CCGGCATGCAGGAGATGTCCTGCCATCGGAAAGCCCATTGTGCCCAGGCCGATAAAGGCTACTTTGGTTCCTGCAGGAACCGGGGAATAGTCTTTAACTTGAAAATACATTAGCGAACACCTCTGATTTTTGTGATTTCTCCGGCAACTTTAACAACACGGCGAGCGAGTGAAGCGGTCGGATCCACAATGGCGGCATGTCCGTCTCCGAGCTTGATGTTGTCAGTTTCTTCCAGAATTAAAGGCAGCTCCGTGCAGCCGAGAATAAGAGCTTGAGCGCCTTTATCTCTGACCAAATGCTCGGCAGCTTTAAGCAGAACTTCTTTGCAGTGGCCGTCGGTAAAGCCGGCTTTGACGCCTTTTTCACCGTAAATAGCTTCCATGACCATGGCCTGATGCTCTTTATCAGGAACGACCATGGCAAGTTTCATGGATTTGGCTTTGTGGCCGTAAATGCCTGTCTCAATGGTTCCGTCAGTGGCCATCAAGCCGATGACGACATCCGGTCCGAATTTATCGCGGATCTCTTCGAGCGTTACCTGCTGCATATTGATGAGCGGAACGCTTAAGTGCGGGACGATGGTTTCAAAGTAAGCGTGCGCGGTATTGCAGGCAATCACGATTGCGTCAACCGCATCTTTCTCGAGCTTGCGGCAAGCGGCATACAAAGAAAGTGTGGGATCCACGCCGCCGTGAAGCAGGTATTTGGTACGGTCAGGAATCTGGGGATTCTGTTCGACGGCAACTTTGATGTGTTCCTGGTCATTCTTAGCAGGAGTTGCCTTAGTAATTTTGTCGTAAAGGTCGACAGTGGCAGCCGGTCCGAGACCGCCGACAATACCGATCTTGAAGGGTTTAGGAAGTTTTTCCCAATCGGTGAAGCAAAGGTAGGAAACGTAGGCGCTCATGGAATCCAAAACGTTGTAACCCTCGGACTTCAGAGCGGCCGCAAATAATGCCTGCATGACGCAAGTCGGGAAAACCAATTCGGCGCCTTCGCTCAGAAGGTTAGAGCAGACTTTGCCGAAGAGTTCACAGGCTTTCTTCTGATCGGGAATCACTGCACAGCGAGAGCCGCTTTCGAGTTCGTCGAACACTTCGAGCATAGCTTCGCTCGGATAAACCCATTCCACAGGGACTTCGCGGCTGACGGTTTCTGTAATGAGTTTGGCTTTATCTGTCCCCGGACGGCCGAGATAACCGAGTTTCTTAACAGGATTCTTCTTGAGCTCTTCGATGCAGGCCTGAAGGATATCCGTCACAGGAGTTGTGATTTCTGTTTGAACTTCATTTAAGAAACTGATGTTTCTGAAGTTACACAGTGCGATGACTTGAGCGCCTTTTTCAATGAGCTGATACGACTCTTCCAAAACGCGAATCTTAACGTCGCCTTCTTGGACTAACTTCGGAGCGTCTGCATCCGGAGAAGACCAGTCGAGATCTACAAGTTCAATGCGGGGACGTGAACCGTCAGGAAGGAAAGTGGATTGGAGTCTTTCCTTCAAGGCTCTGACGAAGGGGGCGGGACTAAAACTTTGGCTGATGCCGATGACTTTATGGTTCATAGTTACTCACCGTTGTTAGATTCGGATAAGTATAGAGCTGCTGTAACGTTTTGACACCTCTAATTTTCCTTAATAGCTTCGGCGCCAGGCATTCATCGGAGAAACAAAAGAATTGAGCCCTCATATTACGGGCTCAAAAGCAAGAATCATCGAAAAAACCGAAGTCTTCGGTCATGAAAAACATCGTTCTCTATTTTTGTCCGTCATTCTTAGGCTGGCTGTAATGATGGTGGTTAGAGCTTCTCTGTTCTCCGGTGACGTCCGAAACGATGTCGGATTCGATCGAATTTTTAGACAGCTTCTTAAGAACGGTCTCGGTTTTGGCGGTCGGCTGGTCTTTATCGTTGACCGTGGCAGAAACGGACAGCCAAGTCTTGCTCATGGCGATACCTACGGCAATCACTACGGGCCCCAGAATAATACCCATGAATCCGAAAGCCAAAACGCCGCCGAAGACGCCCAAGTAGATGAGAGACAAGGGAAGCGACGCGCCTTTTGAAATCAGAATCGGCTTCAAGAAATTATCCACGCTGGAAACCGCTAAGGACCCCCAAAGAACAAGGAAAACAGCCATTCCGACTTCGCCTTTGTAGTAAAGCCAAAAGGCGGCCGGTCCCCACACAAGAGGAGGTCCGATCGGGACAGCAGACAGCACGAACACCGCGACGCCCAAAGTAATGGCACCTGGAACACCCGCGATCCAGAAGCCGATTAAAGCAACGACGCCTTGGCCGGCAGCACTTCCGACAATGCCGAAGACGACGCTGCGGGTTGTGTTGACGATAATGTCGCGAACTTCGGCACCGATGCTGCCGCTCATGCGCGTTAAGAGTGCCAAAGATTTTTGAGAAAGGACTTCGCCGTCGCGATAGAAGAAGAAAATCACGAACAGCATGAGGAACAACTGGAGAAGTCCGTCGCCTAACATCACGGCACCTGCAAGAGCCGCGCGGCTCACAGGATCAAAGAGCTTTTGTGCAATGGCGGCGAGCTCCTCTTTATTGCCCAGCAGATGTGCAGCTTGTGTGTAGGCCCATTCACCGACAAAGGGAATTTCCTTGAGTTCTTCTGGAACAGTAAAGCCGGAGGCAATCCATTCACGCACATAACGAATTAAGGTCGGGATTTCCTGGGCCGATACTAAAGATAATCCGGCAATCGGAAGCACAATAAGGATGGCCAGCAGGGACACCATGATCAGTGTCGCAACAAGATTCCTGCCTCCGACTTCCTTTCGGACTCGTTTAAAAAGAGGCCAAGAGACGATCGCGATCACAGCCGCAACCGACATCGCTGTTGCAAAGGGCCAAACGACTAAAAAACAGCCGATGGCGATGAATGAACCGAAGAGAAACCGCACCACATAATCGGCACGGTCCCTGAGGGAAGGCAATAGCATGGCTCTCAATAAAAAATGATTTAGGAAAATTTTAGTTGAAATGTGCTTTGCAACACGGAGTTGTTCTGATTTTAGGCACTAGGGAGCTTCTTCATCGAACAGCAAGGTTTCGTCCCTTGATTGAGCAGGTACTGACTGCCCCATTCGTACATTGACTCTAGAATCGGCCGAAGAGAGGTTCCCAGCGGCGTTAGGGAGTATTCAACTTTCGGAGGAACGACGGCATAAACCTTTCTGATGAGCAGTCTGGCATCTTCCAGCTCTCGAAGCTGCTGAGTCAGCATTTTTGGCGTTGCCGACGGAATCAGCCGACGCAGTTCGGAAAAGCGCAGTGTCTTGCCGATGAGGTTCCAAAGAATAAGCGTTTTGTATTTGCCGCCGATCAAAGAGAGTGTGGCTTCAACGGGACAATGGAACTCTTCAGACTGAAAAGCTTCAGAGGGTTCGGATTTAACTTTATCCATAGTATCTAAAAAGTAACTATCTATCAAAAACGGAAGTTCTTGCGTAAAAGATAATAATACTTAGAATGGTTTCGTTCGACAACGGAATTAAATATGAAGAAGAATTTTGATGTCACCGGAATGACATGTTCAGCCTGCTCTAATCGAGTAGAGAAGGCTGTGTCGCACGTACCCGGCGTTGAAGACGTGAACGTCAATCTGCTGAAAAACAGTATGACCGTCGATTACGACGAAACTAAAACCGGACTGGAGCAGATCATTCAGGCGGTGACGGACGCAGGCTACGGTGCGAGCGAAAAGCAAGCTGAAGGTTCATCTCCGGCAAATGCAGTCGATCCTGCTCTGGCGGCTAAAAAAGAGGCAGCTCAGATGAAGACTCGTCTGTACATTTCCCTCTTTTTCGCTGCCATCCTCATGGTGTTGGCTATGGGTCCGATGGTCGGGATGCCGCTGCCGGAAGTCATGTCCGGAACAAAAGGCGCACCGATCAACGCGTTGACGCAGTTCTTGTTGGCGCTTCCTGTTGTTTTTGTGAATTTCAAATATTTCACAGTCGGATTTAAGACACTCTGGCAAAGATCTCCGAATATGGATTCTTTGGTGGCGATCGGTTCATCGGCGTCCATGCTCTTCGGCCTTTTTGCGCTTTACATGATGCTTTATGCCTTAGGACAAGGCGATGAGGCAACGCTTCACCACTACGCGCACAATCTGTACTTTGATTCTGCAGCGATGATTCTTGCCCTGATTACATTAGGCAAGTACTTTGAATCCAGAGCGAAACATAAGACAACAGACGCCATTTCGCAGCTGATGTCCTTGGTTCCGGATAAAGCGACTGTCTTAAAAGACGTCAAAGAGACGGAAGTGCCGGTCAGTTCTGTTCAGGTCGGAGACATCGTTGTCTTAAAGACAGGCAGTCGAGTGCCGGTTGACGGGATTGTCGTTAAAGGCTCAGGCGCATTGGATGAATCTTCTCTTACCGGAGAAAGCATTCCTGTAGATAAAAAGGAAGGAGAAGAGCTTTCAGCTTCGACGCTTCTGACTCAAGGCTATATCGAAATGCGAGCAACTAAGGTCGGAGGCGATACGGCTTTAGCTCAGATCGTTAAATTAGTGGATGAAGCAACTTCTACCAAGGCGCCCGTAGCTCGTTTGGCAGATAAAGTCAGCGGAATCTTTGTTCCGACGGTGATCAGCATTGCAATTATTGCTGCCATTGTTTGGATGCTGTGCGGCTATTCATGGGAGTTTGCGCTTGAGATCGCCGTATCGGTTCTTGTGATTTCCTGCCCGTGTGCATTGGGTTTAGCGACTCCGACTGCCATCATGGTCGGTACCGGCCGCGGCGCAAGAAACGGCATTCTATTCAGAAGCGCAGAAGCGATTGAATCTTTAGAAAAAGTCGATGCCGTTGTTTTGGATAAGACCGGAACCGTCACTTCCGGCAAACCTTCTTTGACTGATGTTATTGCTTTCGGAAAGGCAAAGCCTGAAGAACTTCTCACGCTTGCTGCTTCTGTAGAACAGAAATCCGAGCATCCTTTAGCAACTGCCATTGTCGAAGGGGCCAAGGCATTGAATCTTTCTTTGAAAGAAGCTTCCGACTTTTCCCAACAGCTCGGTAATATTTCCGGAACCTGTGAAGGCAAAGCAATTCGCGTCGGCAACAGCTCTGTGCTTTCTTCGGAAGATGGAAAGACCAAGGAACTTTCGGACGGCCTTGCCAACGAAGGAAAAACACCTCTTTACGTGATTGCGGACGGCCAACTTATCGGACTTTTAGCCATTGCTGATCCGATTCGTCCCGACAGCAAACAGGCCATTGAAGCCATGCAGGCCAAAGGCAAAGAAGTTTGGATGCTTACCGGCGACAATGAAAAGACTGCGCGAGCCGTGGCTGCCCAAGTCGGAATTAAAAATGTTCGTGCAGAGGTTAAGCCAGCCGACAAGGAAGCTGTCGTTCGCGAACTTCAGACAAAGGGCAAGAAAGTTCTTATGGTGGGCGACGGAATTAACGATGCTCCTTCTCTTGTGAGAGCAGACGTGGGGGCGGCGATCGGCGCCGGCACAGATGTCGCGATCGAAGCTGCCGATGTAGTGCTCATGAAGAGCCGTTTGTCCGACGTCGTTAATGCTTCTGCCTTGTCTCATTCGACGATGCTCAATATTCGTGAGAACTTGTTCTGGGCATTTATTTACAACATCATCGGTATCCCGGTTGCCGCAGGCGTTTTCTACACGGCTTTCGGATGGATTCTGAATCCGATGATCGCTGCAGCAGCGATGAGCATGAGCTCCGTGAGCGTGGTAACGAACGCGCTTCGTTTGAGAGGCTGGAAACCGACACTGAGAGATTCAGGAAACAGTGATAAATCTTCTGGTCAAGTCATGCTTCCCTCACTCTGGCAGATGGCCGATGTTGCTGCTGAGGCTGAACAGAAGGACGCATCAGGCTTCATTTATAAAGTAGGCGTCGAAGGAATGATGTGCGAACACTGTGTCAAAGCGGTTAAAGTCGCATTAAAAAAAATTCCGGGCGTTGTTTCTGCCGATGTTTCATTGGAGCAAAAGGGTGCTGTCGTCAGCGCAGATCGTGCCTTGTCTGAAGCACAGGTCACGGACGCGATCAAGACGGAAGATTATGAAGTGACGTCTTTTGAAATCGTTTCCACGCCGAAAGAAACCGTTTCGATCAAGATTGACGGCATGATGTGCGAGCATTGCGTGAAAGCCGTAACCAAGGCACTCTCAGCTATTGACAGCGTTACGGTGCAGTCGGTATCTCTCGAGGATGGATTAGCTAAAGTAACCGTTCCTGAAGGTTTTGATACCGAAAAAGTGAAAGCTCCCATAGAAGACGAGGGTTATCAAGTTGTCAGTATTTATTAACTAAATAACCTTATTGGGCCGAGGCAGAATACTCCTCGGCTCTTTGTTCAACCGGATTAGCCAAGATAGTTTCAAAGCTCGTTTCTCACAAGCTTACAATTTCTCATTGAGTAGCCGCTTAGGATTAAGGTGTGTGCCTGATATTCACATACGAGTCAATAGTCGCTCCTTTAATCAGGGATGGTTTTATGGAGAGTAAAGCTTTTTAGTTTTGTTTGTGTAAGGAAGAGGAAAATAGATTAAAAGCGAATTGAATAAAGATTTTTATAATGTCGCCTCTTGAACATTCATAAACAACTTAGATGAAATCGCTAGTTTTTGCACTTCCTTTGTTCACAATGGCCTTGAGTGGTCTTTCATTTGCGTTTAGTGCCGAAGCGCCCAGAGGCAATATAACTTTTCAAAGTTTCAATAAAGCAAAAAAAGTTATGGAACATTCTGTGATTCCAGGGTATAGGGTTACTCTTTACTGCCAAGCCTCATTTGCGGAAAATCTCGGTCCGCTTTCGGGTATATCTGCCGGTAGAAGCAAGCAACCGCCTGAAATTTTGGGAAAAATTTCTAGATTTTTGCTTGCTTTTTCTTTCTTTATCCGGTATAATTTATGCCCATGCAATTCAACTCTTCGTTCCTGCCATGGCTTTCGATCGTTCTGTTGTGAAGGGCCTGCCTGAGGGTTCCAGTGTTCAAGTGATTAAGGGCGTCCCGTATGTTTATTTCCGCTATCAATGGAAAGACTCCACCGGCAAGGTGAAGTACGCCCGCGATTATCTCGGGACCGTGGAAGACAACCAGTTCATCCCCAACGACTATTACCTGCGTCTGCGTCCCACGAAAAATCAACGTCCTCAGGAGCGCTGGTCCCAAACCCAGCGTAAGCAAATGGCGGTCTCGGCCATTTCCAACAATCGTTCTGAGCAGGTGAACACGGACAAGCAGCCGACAGACTGCGTCAAGCCTGAGGCCGAAATCCAAACGAAGTCCGTCGGCGTGACCGCCCTGGCGGCCGCCATCCTCGACACGAACGGTATGATCGACGACGCGCTTGACATGTTCGGCGGCGACGTCAACACCGTCACGCAGCTTCTCAATATTGCGATGGGGGCGGCGATCACCGCCAAGCCGACCTATTTAAGCGCCGACGAGTCCAGGGTCCAGTTGTTCTTCGGCAATCAGTTATGTCCGACCTCTCCGCGTGCTAGCGAGCTGCATCAGAAGATTGGCGCCAAGTTGGATCTGTCAGCACGCCTCAGCAAGCGCCGCATCGCGCGGCTCGGTGAGCGTTCTCTGCTTGCCCTTGATGGTTCACGCATTGACTGTGGTTCCAAAAATATCATTGAGGCCGTCGTTGGACGGCGCAAGAACGGCCTCTATGCTCCTCAGATCAACTTCTCTCTTCTAGTTGACGCTTCCACCGGCGCACCGGTGGGCTACAGATATTTTTCTGGTACAACCAACGACGTGTCTACACTCGAAGACTTCACCACAATTTGGAATGCGTACGGGCTGCTGGACAAGGATCCGATGATCGTCGTCGACCGCGGGTATTACAGTCAGGAGGGCCTGATCAGACTGGGGCGTCAAGGGTACCGTTTCCTGGCCGGAGCCAAGACCGGCTACAGCCTCGTCAAGACGATCATTGAGAACAGAAACTCCGAGTTCTATGAGGCCTCATCGCTACTTGAAAGCGCGGATTTTTACGGTATTCAGGAGACAAAAACGCTTCAGGGCAAAGAGGGAAAGCTCGACGTCAACGTCAGTGTTTTTCGTAACCCTGTTGAAGAGATGGCGGCAACTCGGCGCTTATTCAAAAGGCTGTCCAAATTTGAAGCTGATTGGATTCAGGGAAAGGCCGACCCGGACGATGAGCTCCTCGCCTTTTACGAAAAGCCGGAGCCAGGCAAAGCATTGAGGCGCAACATGACTCAGGTCACTCAGGAGTGCTTCCTGTTGGGCTATTTTGCTTTTGTTTCCAATGCCATGGACCATGGTCTCGAGCGCTCGCTTGACATATACAAACTTCGCAATGAGGCCGAAGTCGTCTTCAAATTGATGTTGGGCAATCTGCTCAGAACCACCCGAGTGCATTCCACTCAGGCGCTGGAGGGCCTGCTCTTTACTACATTCCTTGCACTGAGCATTCTGACGAGCTTGCGAGTCAGAATGAAGGCTGATTTGAATGGCCAGCCGGTCGCGTCGAGTTACACGATCGCCGAGGTGTTTGCGCGCCTCAAGAAAATCCAATTGATCGAGCTGGAGGGTAAGCGCTATCTGATCAACGTGTCGGCCAAGGACAAGCAGTTAGTGAAGGCCTTGGGGTTCGAAGGACTGTATGACTCTCCTCAGGATGCCCTCAAGCCACTTATGCGGCTTGCGTAAAGTCGGTTATACCCCAACTCGGCCGAGATTTTCCGTTTTATCAGAAGTTTACGAGTTGGCGGGAGAGGGTGAAGGCCTACTTAGAGAACGAGACGCAAGGTTTAAATCAATGAAATAGCAAAAAGATGCTCCGATATTGTTAAAGGAGGAGGCTAGTGAATGTTGTAATGGTAGTTGGGAGGGGGGTAGAATGGCCAAAGTGACTGCAAAAACAGGCAGGCGCACTTTATTCTTTTCGGTTGCAGAGGCAGGCTTTGAAGTTAACATTTCCATCTTCGATGGAGTAAGAATTGGCTTGGTGTAATGGTTATCAATTTGAATAATCATTCAAAATCTAAATGAAAATGGAAATCTTTACGAATAATAAATGGAATTAGCATAAAAGGATGCTGGGGGTAGAACAATGAAAATTGCCGTTGTAGGGACTGGATACGTGGGATTGAGTAACGCAGTACTCTTGGCGCAGCACCACGAGGTGGTGGCTGTGGATATTATTCAATCGAAGGTTGATTTGATTAACAATCGGCAAAGCCCGATTGTTGATAAAGAGCTTCAGGAATATTTGCAGTTAAAGAGCTTAAATTTGGTCGCGACAACAGATTTGGCCAAAGCTTGCAATGGAGCAGAATATATTATTATAGCAACTCCAACGGATTACGACACAAAAACGAAATTTTTTAACACATCTTCAGTTGATTTTGTGTTGAAGCAAGTGACGTTTCTGAATCCTAGGGCAACGGTTGTTATTAAATCTACGATTCCGGTAGGCTACATTGACAAGCAGAAATCGTTGGGCTATAAAAACGTTATGTTCGTTCCAGAATTCCTTCGTGAAGGTTTGGCGTTATATGACAATCTCTATCCCTCACGAATTGTTCTGGGAGAAAAGAGTCAGCGAGCACGAATTTTTGCAGACCTGCTTCTGGAAGGGGCGATAAAGAGGGATGTTCCAGTTTTATATACAAGCCCGACCGAAGCGGAAGCGATTAAATTATTTTCAAATACGTATTTAGCTATGCGTGTGGCGTTTTTCAACGAATTGGACAGTTACGCTTGGATGCACGATTTAAGTTCTAAGGAAATCATTCAAGGTGTAACATTGGATCCTCGCATTGGAACTCACTACTGTAATCCATCGTTTGGTTACGGGGGATACTGTTTGCCGAAGGATACAAAACAATTGTTAGCTAATTA
>ENA-OOZN01002413-OOZN01002413.1-human-gut-metagenome-genome-assembly--contig:-NODE-2413-length-9907-cov-2.144945_pt1 | contig 9907 bp, 8 predicted proteins | sample MGYA00241187_ERZ501397 | MGnify/ENA primary metagenome ERZ501397 (study PRJEB25962, sample SAMEA2042921) | human gut metagenome | biome: human gut; feature: human-associated habitat; material: faeces... | reverse complement strand
GCCGGTGAGGCAAACGTACCGTTTTTCTCCATCTCCGGATCTGAGTTCGTGGAGATGTTCGTAGGTATGGGTGCCGCAAAAGTGCGTGACCTGTTCAAACAGGCGAACGAAAAAGCACCGTGTATCGTATTTATCGATGAGATTGATACAATCGGTAAAAAGCGTGACGGCAATATCGGCGGCAACGATGAGAGAGAGCAGACACTGAACCAGCTGCTGACCGAGATGGATGGATTTGACGGTTCGAAAGGTGTTGTCATCCTGGCAGCGACCAACCGTCCGGATTCCCTGGATCCTGCCCTCCTTCGTCCGGGACGTTTTGACCGGAGAATCCCGGTGGAACTGCCGGATCTGCAGGGAAGAGAAGAGATCCTGAAGGTTCATGCAAAGAAGATCAAGATTGCAGACAACGTAGATTTCAGCGCGATCGCGAAAGCGGCAGCAGGAGCTTCCGGTGCGGAACTTGCCAATATTGTCAATGAGGCAGCCCTCCGTGCGGTCAGAGATGGCAGAAGATTTGCCACGCAGGCAGATATGGAAGAGAGCATCGAAGTGGTTATCGCCGGTTATCAGAAGAAGAATCGCGTACTTTCCGAGAAGGAAAAACTGATCGTATCCTACCATGAGATCGGTCATGCGCTGGTAGCGGCAAAACAGACGAACTCCGCACCGGTACACAAGATCACGATTATCCCGAGAACTTCCGGAGCACTTGGTTACACGATGCAGGTGGAAGACGGCGAACATTATCTGATGAACAAAGAAGAACTGGAAAACAAGATCGCGACCTTTACCGGTGGACGTGCAGCGGAAGAACTGATCTTTCATTCGATCACGACCGGTGCTTCCAACGATATCGAGCAGGCAACCAAACTGGCAAGAGGCATGATCACACGTTACGGTATGAGCGATGAGTTCGATATGGTAGCAATGGAAAATGTCAGCAACCAGTACCTGGGCGGCGATTCTTCTCTGAACTGTTCGTTCGAGACACAGACGCTGATCGACAAAAAAGTGGTCGAACTGGTAAGACAGCAGCATGAGAAAGCACTGCAGATTCTGCAGGACAATATCATGAAACTGCATGAGCTGGCAAAATACCTGTATGAAAACGAAACCATCACCGGAGAAGAATTCATGCAGATTCTGGAAAGACAATAGAAAAAGCCCTTTAATTCTTAAAAAAAATGTGGTAATATGAAGATTATATCAGAGCGTGTCTGGTTTCAGGCACGCTCCATTTTGAATTGAGGAGGAGCGTAATGGAAAAAGAAGTAGTTTCCAAGAACTTTATTGAACAGATTATAGAAAAGGACCTGGCAGAGGGAAAATACGAGACAATCTGCACCCGTTTCCCTCCGGAACCGAACGGATACCTGCATATCGGACATGCAAAATCCATTCTGTTAAACTATGGTCTTTCTCAGGAATATAACGGAAAATTCAACCTGCGTTTCGACGATACCAACCCGACAAAAGAAAAAATCGAGTTTGTAGAGTCCATCAAAGCGGATGTAAAATGGCTGGGAGCTGACTGGGAAGATCGCCTGTTCTTCGCATCCAACTATTTTGACCAGATGTATGAAGCAGCCATCAAGCTGATCAAAAAAGGAAAAGCATTTGTCTGTGACCTGACAGCAGAGCAGATCCGCGAGTACCGCGGAACCCTGACAGAGCCAGGAAAGAACAGCCCGTACCGTGACAGAAGCGTGGAAGAGAACCTGGATCTGTTTGAACGGATGAAAAACGGTGAGTTCGAGGACGGAACGAAAGTTCTGCGTGCCAAGATCGATATGGCATCTCCGAACATCAATATGAGAGATCCGGTTATCTACCGTGTGGCACATATGACACACCACAACACCGGAGACAAATGGTGCATCTACCCAATGTACGATTTCGCACATCCGATCGAGGATGCAATTGAGGGAGTTACTCATTCTATCTGTACGCTGGAATTTGAAGATCACCGTCCGTTATACGACTGGGTGGTAAGAGAACTGGAATATCCATATCCGCCGAAACAGATCGAATTCGCAAAACTGTACCTGACCAATGTGGTAACCGGAAAACGTTACATCAAACGTCTGGTAGAAGAAGGCATCGTAGACGGATGGGATGATCCGCGTCTGGTATCTATCGCCGCTCTGAGAAGAAGAGGATTTACACCGGAGTCCATCAAGATGTTTGTGGAACTGTGTGGTGTGTCCAAGGCAAACAGCTCCGTGGACTATGCGATGCTGGAGTACTGCATCCGTGAAGATCTGAAACTGAAACGTTCCCGTGTAATGGCGATCCTGGATCCGGTAAAACTGATCATCGATAACTATCCGGAAGGTCAGATCGAAGAGCTGGAAGCTCCGAACAACATGGAAAACGAAACTCTGGGAACCAGAAAAGTACCGTTTGGCAAAGAACTGTATATCGAGAGAGAAGACTTTATGGTAGAACCTCCGAAAAAATACAAACGTCTGTACCCAGGCAACGAAGTACGTCTGATGAACGCATACTTTGTAACCTGCGTCGGCTACGATACCGATGAAGAGGGCAACGTAACAGCCGTTCACTGTACTTACGATCCGGCTTCCAAGGGAGGTAATTCTCCGGACGGAAGAAAAGTAAAAGGAACCATTCACTGGGTAAGCGCCCAGGATAACGTACAGGCAGAGGTTCGTCTGTATGAAAATATCATCGATGAAGAAAAAGGGGTATACAACGAAGACGGTTCCCTGAACCTGAATCCGAACTCCCTGACCGTTCTGAAAAACTGCTATGTAGAGAAGAGCCTGAAAGATGCCAAAGCATACGACAGCTTCCAGTTCGTAAGAAACGGATTCTTCTGTGTAGATGCGAAAGATTCCAAAGAAGACGCACTGGTATTCAACCGGATCGTTTCTCTGAAGAGTTCATTCAAACTGCCGAAATAGAAAACCAATGGGGACGGAGAAAAGTGGCTTTTTGCCACTTTTCTCCGTCCCCATTGGTTTTCAGCAATTATTCTTCGGTTGTTTCTTCAGAATCGGTTTCTTCGCTTTCGCCAGTTTCGGCTTCTTCTTCGGTTTCAGCCTCTTCACTTTTTTCTTCTTCCTCATCCTCCGGAACCGGAGTATCGGAAGGAATGGTGGTGTAGCTGCGGCATGGTGTGCAGCTGTTGACTTCCGGATTTTTTTCTTCTTCGTCGTCCCACAGGTCGTCGAAGTCTTCTTCTCCGAGGTCATTGACTTCTTTGCATTTTTTTACATATGCGAAAGCAGCGCCCAGAGCAGCACCGGCAACGGCGATGCCGGTAATGGTTTTTAAAAGTTTTTTATTCATTTGCGTCAGTCTCCTTTTTTCGTACTTTCCAATCAGGTGATATTCTGTAACTGTAAAGATGAAAGATACTGAACAGTTACGATATTTGTATCTATTTTAATCCATTTTACAGTAAAAGGAAAGGGTTATTTTTACAGAGTGTTTTTGCTTGCACTGGGTGGTGGCAGGAAGTATAATGAAAGAAATCTGAGATTGTTGTCCGAAAAGCCGGATAAAAATAAAACAATGGCAGATGGTGTTGAAAGGAAGAGGACTGGAATGTATAAAGCTTGTATTTTTGATCTGGATGGAACACTGGCGGATACCGTGGAATCGATTGCAAATGTGGCAAATCAGATTCTGGAACGTTTTGGAGCGCCGGCACAGCCTGTGGAGGACTATAAATATCATGCCGGTGATGGCGGGAATGTGCTGATGGAGCGGTGCATGAAAGCTGCAAGAGCAGACATGAGTCATCTGGAAGAAGGTCAGAGACTGTACCGTGAGATCTTTGCCGAAAATCCGTTATATAAAGTCACGGTATTTGACGGAATGAAAGAGACGTTGGAAGAACTGAAACGCAGAGGCGTAAAGCTGGCAGTGCTATCTAATAAACCGCATGAGGCGACCTGTCTGGCTGTGACAGGATTGTTTGGAACAGATACCTTTGAGGTAATTCAGGGACTGGAAGTGGGGATGAAGAAAAAGCCGGACCCATCCGGAGCACTGAAAATAGCCAAAAAACTGCAGGTGGAGCCGTCGGAGTGCATGTATGTGGGAGATACGAACACAGATATGAAGACCGGAAAAGCAGCAGGGATGTATACTATCGGTGTCCTGTGGGGATTTCGGGACCGGAAGGAACTGGAAGAAAATCATGCGGATGAGATTATCGGTCACCCGAAAGCATTATTGAAGATACAGGAGGAGAAATAAATGTATAGCAAAGCGTGTGTGGAAACTTTTTTAAAAAATCAGGGACAGCTTTTTGATGAGCCGGTGGCAGAGACTTACGAGGAAGCAGAAGAATTTCTGGAAGAATGTATGGCTGTCGTGGTAAAAAATATCAAAGAAGTAAAAGAATATCTGGATGAGAGCGGTATGGACGTGGAAGGCATGAGCAAAGAAGAACTGCTCGAAGCCAGCGAGATCTTCCCTCTGCCGGATGGAACGTATCTGATCGTGGAAGGATAATACAACGAATATGAAAGAACGGATACACAGAATGAAATGGTTTTCTATGTGTTAAGAATCCATAAAACGAAACTTAAAAGAAGATTAAGAAACCTCCCGTCTGTTTCTGAAGATTTGTCTGTTAGGATATTTGTCAGAGAAATTCAAGAGGACGATGCAGCAGGAAAAGGCTATTGGAGAATGGCGAAAGTCTTGAACCAAATCTTTTCGAATAAAATAATAGCCAAGTTAGGATATACCTCCATGCTTGACTATTATCTAGTAGTCTATGAAAACTAAAGAACCGTCCCCAGTGGCACTAGCAGACTTCGGTGACGTGGCGGATCAGCATATTCTGTACTGCCGGATACTCGCCGAGTCCTTTCAGGCAACATTCCACTTCATATCCTGCTGCCTGGAACTGATTTTTCCAGGAATCTTCGTCTTCACCGGACATATCGTTTCGCGCATGATCGCCCGCTACGATCATAAACGGTGTGAGGATCACTTTTTTTGCTCCCTGTTCTTTGACCAGACGGATGACATTTTCCAGCGTCGGGTAACCTTCTACGGTAGCCAGATGGATGTTGTCATGTCCCAGGTCTTTGAAACGGTAATCCAGTGCCGCGTAGACATCATTAGCATAATGGCTGGTTCCGTGTCCCATAAGGATCAGGGCACAGTCTGACGGGAGGTCGGAGAACTCCTGGCAGATGGCATTGACGATCTCTACATGATCCTGCTGTGTGGTGAGAAGCGGATCGCCAAAGGTAATGCGCTCAAAATGATTTTTGAAGGCAAGAGCATCTTCTTTCATCAGATCATTTTCGATACCGTTGATCACATGGGTAGGCTGTACGATCACTTCTGTGATGCCGTCTGCGATCATCTGCTCCATGGCTTCGGTTACATTGTTGATTTTGATATTGTCTCGTGCCAGAAGTTTTGCCATGATCATTTTACTGGTCCAGGCACGATAAATCTTATAATCGGAGAAATGTTCACCGATACGCTGTTCAATCACATCGATGGTCTTTTTGCAGGTATCCGGAAAACTGGTACCGAAACTGACCACCAGAATGGCTTTTTTTGTTGTAGACATAACGTTTTGTTCCTTTCATCAATAGTAATAATTCCTCTGTGTGTAGTGTACCCTTATTGATTACTTTTTGTCAATTGTCTGTACAAAAATTCGTGTGACTGTTTTCCAAAAGCGAAAGATGTGGTATGATAACTCGTAATGCATTTTTATAAAACTGTAAAATGCTGTCAGGGAGGAACAAAAGATATGAGTATATCGATGATCGGAATTGATTATAATAAAGCAAATGTAGATATCCGCGCCATGTTTTCCTTTACAAAGAAAAATGCGACAGCGGCGATGGAACGACTGAAGAAAATCCCGGGGATCCAGGGTTGTGTCATCCTGTCCACCTGCAACCGTATGGAACTGTGGGCGAGTACGAAAGCGGACTGGGACGGAACTTTGTTAGAAGAGCTTTGTAAGATCAAAGAAGTGGATCCTACCCAGTACGGAGAGTATTTTGTGGAGCGAAAGGAAGAAGAGGCAGTGGATCATCTGTTTCATCTGACCAGTGGGTTAAAATCCATGATCCTGGCGGAAGACCAGATCATCACACAGGTCAAAGATGCGCTGACACTGGCGAGAGATGTTTTTGTGACAGATAATGTACTGGAAGTCCTGTTTCGAAAAGCGGTGACGGCGGGAAAGAAAGTAAAGACGAACGTTATTTTCTCCAGAGCCAATCAGACCGCGATGGATCAGGCGATTGAAATGTTAAAAGAACGGAATTTTCCGTTTGCAGAGGCACGCTGCATGGTTATCGGAAACGGAGAGATGGGTAAACTGGCTGCACAGTCCCTGAGACGGACCGGAGCGGATGTGACAGTCACGGTCCGTCAGTATCGAAGTGGTGTGGTGACGATCCCGATGGGATGCTCCAGAATCAATTACGGAGAACGTCTGGATTTTCTTCCGGGCTGTGATCTGGTTGTCAGTGCGACGGCAAGTCCGAACTGTACACTGACGAAAGAGCAGATAGAAGGACTGGATCTGAAAAAACAGATCATTTTTATCGATCTTGCTGTTCCGAGGGATATGGAGCCGGGAATCGGTGAGATCGAAGGAGCAGAGCTGTATACGATCGATGATTTCAAACTGAGCGGACCGAGTGCGGCAACCCTGCAGTCGATGGAACAGGCGGAAGCGATCATTCAGGAAGAAATCGATGATTTTTATGTCTGGTATCAGGGACGGGCATTGATTCCGCGGATCCAGGAGATCAAAGAGGATGCGGTGACGGATCTGAACCTCCGGTTACATAAGATTCTTGGAAAACTGCCTCTTAGCGAACAGGAGCGAAAAGACCTGGAAGCATCGATCGATACGGCGGCGGGAAAAGTAGTGACGAAGATGATTTTTGGACTGCGGGATACCCTGGAGACCGATGCATTTATAGATTGTGTGGAAGGACTGGAAAAAGTATATGAAGAATAACGCTTTTTTTCCTTTATTTGTGGATATCAGTGAGAAAAAGATTGTGGTGATCGGTGGAGGAGCTATCGCCACAAGACGGGTAAAGACCTTACTTCCGTTTGCACCACAGATTGTCGTGGTAGCGCCGGAAGTGACCGGAGAGCTGGAAGAACTGGCAAATGAGAAGAAACTTACGATTTTCCACAGGGAGTATCAGAGAGAGGATATTTACGATGCCTGGATGGTACTGGTGGCTACGAATGATCCGAAATTAAATGACGGGATCTACAGTGTGGCAAAATGTCTGGGCGCGCTTGTCAATGTGGCAAGTAACCAGGAAAAATGTGATTTTCATTTCCCGGGAGTGATCCGCAAAGACCCGTATGTGATCGGCATCAATGGTTCGGGAAAAGACCATAAAGGAACTGCCGAACTTCGAAAACAGATCGAGGCAGTGGTAAATCATACGATCTGTATCGGAAGCCGGGAGAGCCGTCTGGCGGTGATCCAGAGTGAGATGGTGATGGATTACCTGAAAAAAGAATGTCCCCAAAAAGAGATCCGTCTGCTGACGATGAAGACAACCGGTGATAAGATCCTGGATCGGACACTGGATAAAGTGGGCGGCAAAGGACTGTTTGTAAAAGAACTGGATAAGGCACTGATAGACAGGCGAAGTGATCTGTCTGTGCATAGCTTAAAAGATATGCCGATGGAAGTTCCGGAAGAACTGCCGATCGTGGCATTTTCAAAAAGAGAGGATCCGAGAGATGTGCTGGTACTTCCGGAAGGGGCAGATACACTGGATCTTACAAAACCAATCGGATGCTCCAGTCAGAGACGAATTCTGCAGTTACAGAAGATGTATCCGGAAGCGATGTTTCAGAGTGTCCGTGGAAATGTCCTGACAAGACTGAAAAAACTGGATGACGGAGAGTACAGCGGATTGATCCTTGCGGCGGCAGGATTAAAGAGACTGGGACTGAAAAACCGGATCTCCAGGTATTATGAGCCGGACGAAGTGATCCCGGCAGCAGGACAGGGGATTCTTGCAGTTCAGGGACGGCAGGGAGAAGACTATTCGTATCTGGAGCATTTTTCAGACAGGGAAGGAACTATTGCGGCACTCTGTGAACGTGCCTTTGTCCGCTATCTTGACGGCGGCTGTTCTTCGCCGGTGGCGGCGCATGCGGTGATCGAGGGAGATGAGATCTTCCTGCGCGGTTTGTATTATCAGGAGAGTACCGGAAAGCATACGATCGGAACGATGCGCGGATCCGTAGAAGACCCGGAGACACTTGGCGTGGCTCTGGCAAAGAAACTGATCAGGGAGGCAGAAGGATGAGTACACAGGGAAAAGTCTGGCTGGTAGGTGCTGGTCCGGGAGATGTAGGACTTTTTACAATAAAGGGAAGAGAAATCCTCGCAAAAGCCGAGGTTGTGGTATATGACAGTCTGGTAGGCGACGGCGTGCTGGCGATTGTGCCGGCGTCCGCAGAGAAGATCAATGTGGGCAAACGCGCCGGACACCACACGATGAAACAGGAAAATATTAATCAGGTTCTTCTGGAGAAAGCCCAGGAGGGAAAACGTGTCGTGCGCTTAAAGGGCGGTGATCCGTTCCTTTTTGGGCGCGGCGGCGAGGAACTGGAACTTCTGTGTGAACATGATATCCCATATGAGGTCGTGCCGGGTGTGACTTCCTGCATCGCGGTTCCGGCATATAACGGAATCCCGGTCACACACAGAGATTTTTGTTCTTCTGTCCATGTGATCACCGGTCACAAACGGGCAGGGGAAAACTATAATATTGATTTTGAAGCGCTCGTAAGAACTCGGGGAACACTGGTATTTCTGATGGGAATCACTGCAATGGAAGATATCTGCAAAGGGCTTCTGGAAGCCGGTATGGATCCGGAAACTCCGGCGGCAGTGCTGCAGCAGGGAACCACCGCGGGACAAAAACGGGTGGTGGCAACGGTAGCCACCTTAAAACAGGCATCCGATGCGGCGAAGATTCAGACACCGGCGATCATCGTGGTCGGACAGGTCTGCCAGGTGGCAGATACGTTCGGCTGGTATGAAAAACTGCCGCTTGCCGGTTACAAAGTGTTGGTAACCCGGCCGAAAGAACTGGTTTCCGACATGGCAAAGAAACTCCGGGAACAGGGAGCGGAAGTGCTGGAACTTCCGGCAATCGGTGTAAAACCGGTGGAAGACAGAACGAACATTTACAAGGCATTTGAAAAACTTGACACCTATCAGTGGCTTGCATTTACCAGTCCGAGCGGTGTGAGAATTTTCTTTGAACTGCTGATGGATGCCGGAAAAGATATCCGTGCACTGGGATCGGTAAAGATCGCTGCCATCGGAAAAGCGTTAAAAGAACATCATCTGTATCCGGATCTGATGCCGGAAGTCTTTGACGGGGCATCGCTTGGAGCGAAAATGGCGAAAGAGTGTGAGCCGGGAGCGAAGATTTTACTGGCGCGAGCGGCGATTGGAAATAAAGAAGTGACCGAAGAACTGGCAAAGAGAGAAGATCTTACGGTAGACGACGTGGCAATCTATGATACCTTTTATGAGAGTCAGGAACTGATCGATGAAAAAGGACAGTTTGAGAGCGGAAAGATCGACTGTGCGGTATTTACCAGTGCATCGACGGTAAAAGGCTTTGTGGCAGCTACACCGGGACTGGATGATACGAAAGTTCTGGCAGCCTGTATCGGAAAACAGACAGAGGCGGAGGCACTGCGCTATGGGATGAAAACGGCAGTTGCAAAGGAAGCGTCTATTGACAGTCTGGTGGATCTGGTAATAGAATTAAAAATGCAGAAATAAAAAACAACAAAAACAAACCGACAGAAGAAAGAGGAAAATGAACATGGATATGATAAAGAGACCGAGACGGCTCCGTGGAGGAGAGACGATCAGAAAGATGAT
>ENA-OOZN01002409-OOZN01002409.1-human-gut-metagenome-genome-assembly--contig:-NODE-2409-length-9916-cov-1.485143_pt1 | contig 9916 bp, 6 predicted proteins | sample MGYA00241187_ERZ501397 | MGnify/ENA primary metagenome ERZ501397 (study PRJEB25962, sample SAMEA2042921) | human gut metagenome | biome: human gut; feature: human-associated habitat; material: faeces... | reverse complement strand
TTCGACAACAAGATTGCCGCTGATTACACCATCACAGGCAAGGGCGCATCTTCCCTGCCAATCGGCTACTATATGGTCGTGCAGAAGTCCGATGAAGCTACTCCGGGTACTGTTACCTCTCCGATTCTGACTGCTATTCCGAGCACGGACAACAATGCTTGGGTCTATGATGTAACCGTAAAGCCGAAGAACAGCAAGACTGACCTGTCCAAGAAGATCGTAGAAGATGGCAATCTGGTAGATCCCTCCAACAGCAAGATTGGCAGCGATAGTGACTACCAGATCACATCCACTGTACCAGCATACGGCGCAGACATTGATAAGTCCAAGGTCACTTACGCAATCACAGATAATCCGTCTGCTGCTCTAACCGTAAAGATGGACACCATCACGGTTAAGATGGGTAAAACCATCCTGAAGGCAAATGAATACTACACCGTATCCAGCAACAAGGATGGCGGTTTCACAGTAAAGTTTGATTACAGCAAGCTCACTGCTGGTGCTACTGTAACCGTTAATTTCACCGCTACACTGAACGAAAAAGCAATCGTAAATAAAAATGCCGGCCTTACCGTCCCAGACTATACAAATGTATTGGACGAAAACTATAACGGTCATGGTAATCCGAACGGTGCTACGCTGGAATACACCAACAACTACTATACTGGCACAACTTCTAAGATTCGTGACCTCGTTACCTCGTTCACTACACTTGTAGGTATTGAAAAGGTTGATAAGGACAACGCAGATACCAAACTGGTAGCTACTTTCGGTCTGTACTCTGACAAGGACTGCAAAAACAAGATTGAAGAACTGACCACTGATGAAAAGACTGGCCTGACCGCATCCAGCACACTGAAGCCGGGCACATATTATCTGAAGGAAATCGCTGCGCCGGAAGGCTATGCTGAATCTGATGTTGTTTACACTGTTGTCATCTCTGCAACTAAGAATGCAGCAGGCGAGTATGACGGTACCTTCGTCATCACCGCTGATGGCAATGAACTGAACAATCCGCTGACCATTCGCTCGTATGACAATGTACAGACGCTTCGCATCACTAACACTAAGGGCGTTATTCTGCCGGGTACCGGCGGCATGGGCAATAAGCTGTTCGTCCTGATCGGCGTTGGCCTGATGGGCGCTGCTGCTGGTGCTTTCCTGCTGCGCCGCAAGTTCAAGAATCAGTAAAATACTAAGTCGCTTTTCTGACTGATTCAATCAGTTTCAAGGCGGGGTGAACCTTCGCCCCGCCTTGTTTTCTTAAAAAGAATAGCCACATGAGACGCAGGAGGATTCTCTATGCCCCAAAAACATTCTAAGCAATCCGAAAAAGTACAAGAATTACTAAAGCGTATTGAGACCGGCAGTAAAGAAGTTTTTACCAGTGAAAATTATCGAAATTTTCTATCCACGATGTCTAAATTTCATCGCTACTCTGTCCGCAATTGCATCTTAATTTCCATGCAAAAGCCAAATGCTACATATGTTGCTGGCTTTCACGCATGGCAGAAAAATTTCCACCGTCATGTGAAAAAAGGTGAAAAAGGCATCCAAATTCTAGGATATATGCCGCATAAGTTCAAAGAAGTTGTTCCAAAGACCGACCAGCATGGAAAGCCAATCCACGATGCATCTGGCAAGCCTGTCACGGAAGAAGTGGAACACATCATTCCGTACTATCGACCCGTTTATGTCTATGATGTCAGTCAGACTGACGGAGAGCCGTTGCCTAAATTAACCACAGAGCTATCTGGTACGGTCAATCAATACTCGCAATTATTGACCGCTCTATGTGCCGTATCACCCTATCCAATTACCTTCAATCAACTGCCCGGTTATTCTCCTAGCTGCCATGGTTACTGTTCCTATACTGAGCAACAGATTGTTGTCCGCGAAAATATGCCGCAGGAACAGACCATAAAAACTATCATTCATGAAATCGCACATGCAGTCGTTCATGCTCCGCAGTCCGACTTGCCGCCAGATCAGAAACCCGACCGGCAGAGCTGTGAAGTGCAGGCAGAAAGCATTGCTTTCATTGTTTGTAATTACTTGAATATTGATTCCAGCGAATATACCTTTCCATATATCGCATCGTGGAGCAGTGACTATGAGCTGAAAGAATTACAAGATAGCTTACAGACCATTCAGACCGCCGCCAATGAATTGATCGGCCAGATTTCTTCAGAAATTGATAAGCTGCAAGTTCAACAGAAAGAACCGGAGCACGCCAAGCCGCTGTCTCTCAACGAGCGCATCGCCGCAGCGAAAGATGCAGCGAAAAAATATAATCTCGAACGATCCCTTACTACACCCGAAAAGGAGAATTTCAATGAACTCGAATGCACCGCTTCCAATATCTGAACAAGATATTCTCCGTATGTATGCGGAAGACAATTCCCGAACCAATACCATCCATCACATCCAACAAAATCTGCCATTCATCCAAGATCCTTTTATTCTCTCGGATGTAAAAAATGCATTGCAAAATCTCAAAGCCATGACAGACACAGAATTTCAAGAGATCATGCAACAATATTACACACCGGAAGAATAATTTTTTCGGCACAGATAGCAGAAGCAGCTGCCCCACGCAGCTGATTCTCTTTTCCGTTATATCATTTTATCTCTCTGTTTTTGTTAAGCTGCTGCCAAAATAGCACCAACCACCATATTAAGTACCGCAAGCACCAGACCGATGATAGAAATCACCAGCGCGGCATTTGCCTTGCTCCACTGCTGTGCCTTTGCCTTTGCAGCCAGAATAATACCGATAATGCTCAATACCAATCCGCCTAAAGCGAACAGTAAAGATAAAATCAGTCCAATAATCGCTACGACTAATGCCGCAGTTGCACTCTTCTTAGTTTCCATTGTTATTTACTCCTTTTTGTTTTATTGCAAAATTATATAGCTGTGACAGCTTTTCTGAAATCAGCTGATTGAGTTTATCATACTGATACTCGGCTACTACTGTTGATCCCTGCGAAACCTTAGATATATTGCCAATCGCATCGTATTCATAGGACAAATTAAACGGATTAACAATACCGGTATATGCAATGTTCGCAATCTGATTGGTTGTCAGCTGCTTGCCATCTGTCGTTTGTCCAGTTCTATCTTTGTAGGTATATGTCTGCGTGATAAAGTCAGTACCACTGCCATGCTTGCTCTTGATGTTTTTCAGCCGCTTCAGCGCATCATATTCGAACGAAATGGTTTCTCCATTCGCCGTTTTCATGCTTTGAAGCGTGCCATCTGTTGTGCTGTAAGTATAGTTTTCTGAACGGCCAGCTTCTCCTCCTACAGACCAGCTCTGCTTCGTAATCCGGTTTTCACCATCATAGATGTGCTCGCTGCGCTGAACTTCGGTTGTCTTGCCGTCTTCTATACGTTCTTCTGAGCTGTGAATCAGTCGATCCAAGCTGTCGTATTCATAGTTGACTACATTGACTTCCTTTTCACTCAGACCGCTGCGCTGCACCTCGATCTTCTTTGCCAGATCACCTTCACCATTGTACACATAGCGGTATTTGACAGTTCCATTATACTTTTCTTCTACAACTCTGTCAAACACATCGTAGACCAATTCAACCGTATTGCCATTCGCATACGTTGTTTTAATCAGATTGCCGTTATTTGGTGCGTATTCGTACCGTGCCAGCTCTCGATTTCCAACACTTACACTTGTTTTGTTTCCAAACGAATCGTAAGTATAGTTATAAGTCTGTTGAATATGCGGCGAAGAATTTGTCTCACTGTCCGTATCAGATTCATAACTGCCACGTTGAATTGCCTTTAAATTTCCGTTTTCATAAACATATTCAACCGAAAGCTTGCCAGTAATATAAATCGTATGTTGCCGGTCTGTTTCATCTTCGTATGTGTAATGAGTCGTTGTGCCGCCTGTCTCAGAGGTTGACACCAACCCCTTTGTCTCATCATTGGTATACTCGGTGGTAATTCCACTAGAATCTGTCTGGCTCTCTAAATAATTACCATCAGCAGAATAGCTTGCCGTGCTAGTAATTGCCTTGTCGGCAGAATCTTCCGTAGAATTCGTTTTGGTATTTACCAGAGTTGTTCCTGTGGTATTGCCCTTCGGATCATATCCCAAAGAGAGCTTTACATTGTCATTTGTAACGCTCTGCACATCATGTGTTGTCGTATCGTGTTCATAGGTGTACGTGCCGTTTCCGTCTGTTTCGGACTGTAAATCAGCAGTTCCGCCTACATACACACTGTTCAGTGGAGTTGTTCCCTTCTGATTTACCGCAACCAGATTGCCTTCTTTGTCATATTTGTAAGTCTGTGCCGGTTCTTTTTTCAAAGCAATGCCATCAAACCACGCTGCATTTGCGTTTTTATTATACAAGCCATGCACATAAATGTTTTTAATGACTTTATTTTGTGACTTCGGAACGATAATACCACTCAGATACTGCCAATCCGTAATATCTGGATTAAACGAGAACACATAGACATCCTTTGTGCCATCTGTATAATTAACATCTGCATAAAATCCAAAGAATCGTGTTGTATTGCTCGTTGAGCTAACGTCCGGGACACTATTTGCTTTCGCCCATCCCGACAGCACATAAGTATTATCCGAAGACTGATATACCGGAATTTCCTGCCAGAACTGCTGTGTACCAGACGGTGAACCGGTCAGTTTTGTTGCGTAAGAGCCATCATGAACGTTGGTCTGATCCAGTTTTTTTACGCCGGAGTCTGTATCCCAAGTCCAATCATGCTCCATGCTGCCGTCTTCCACCATGTTATAAGATGAGCAAGCATCTGCTTCTTCCAGCTGGAAGTCATCCAATCTTGTTAAGCCCTGCGTGTTTTCCGCATAGATACCGCAGCTGTACACGCCAGCCGAAGAAGTTTTAAACGTAACACTTAACCGTTCCCAACCATCTTCAATTTCTACTGGAGTTCTATAATCAATACTCTTGCTCTTGGCAATTTCTTGTCCATTTGGGCTTACAATCTTTGCATATACATCTCCTGCTTTTGCCAGCTCAGTGGTGCTGACATATCCTGAAAATGTATACGTTGTATTGCCCTTCAGTTGTATTTTTTGGCTATAGCTTCCGGCTCTTTCTTCGGATGAGTCACTGCTGTCTCCCATCCAAATGTGAAACAATCGTGCACCGGTTCGTGCATGATCTTCATCTGAGCGCACAGCACAAGACACATTGGTTCCCTTATGTGTTTCCGACCAGTCTTCTGCCGAACCATCCTTTCCCTTTTCTCCACTTTGGTTTACTAAGAGGTTCATTGCCTGCTGGCCAATAGCAACATCTGCATTGACACGGTTATTACTCTTACTATTGCCTTTGCTGGACGTGTCATTCGTTGTATATGCAGAGCTATCTGCACCATACAGTTTCGTCTCTGTTTTATCCAGTGAAATCGTATTTACAGTTCGTCCCGCGTTGTCAAATGTTGTATAAGAAACAATGTCATCATCGGTATTCGCAGTCGCATCTGCACCATAATCTCGGAACTTTTTTCGGTGCGTATCACCATATCCGAGAGACATTTTAGCACCGGTAACAATGTTGTTCTTGCTATCTTTGCTATATTCCGTTACATACAGAATACCAAGTACCGGCCAGCCATAATATCCATACTGAACGCCATTTTTTCCTTCGCTATCATAAGCATCCGTCAAATATCCGCCAGCTTGATACTTATAATCAGCAGTCGTTCCATCAGGATGTTGAATCTGCGTCAGAAGTTTTACTCCAGAAGCTTCCGCATAAGTAAATGTGGTCTTTCTACCCGCACGATCTGTTATGCGCTGTAAGTAATTGTCTGCGCCATACGAAAGCGTAGCAATTCTGGTTATTCCAGAGCCATTATTAACCTGTACAACGCCCGTTACACGGTTTGTCGGTCTGCTTGTTGAAGTTTCCGGCAATGGAGACCATGCTGTTGTACTACCATTATAGGAATTTCCATTGTATTCCAGAAAGATTTTATTCTGATGGGAATCCTGAATTTTTGCTAAGTATCCGTTGATAAATACTTTTTGATTGCCCTTTTTGTCTTGCATCGTGATATACTGATATCCATTCGATGCAGTCCAAAAAGATAGAGTCAGATTCAGTCCATCTTCATCTACATATTTTTTGTCATTGTCATTGTAATAGAAGTAGTGTTCCGTGCCATCTCCGTCGCTATATATGTAATATTTTTTACTACCAATCGTAAACGGAACAACGGTCTCCTGCACACTTAAACGCCATCCGCTACCAATATTCATGTTGGTATAACGATTGGTATGCATGTTGGCATCTGTCGTGAAATTTGCGTAACTTACCGTAGAATTATATACATGAGACAGGACGAAATCCATAACTGATCCATTATTCGACAGATCATTCTTTATAAGTGTCAGCTGATTGTTATAATCTCCAATATATGCTGTTCCTGCCTGGCCAATCGACTGTGATGTATTGGTATAGTAATCCTCTATGCCTCTTGTATCACGATATGTGATCTGAAGAATCGGATGTCCATCTTTAAATCTTCCACCATTATTTTGCTGGTTAATAGTAGCTTTAGCTTTAGGATCGTTATTATAATTAACTAGTGCAAAACTACTATATAAATTATCATTAGCTTTATACCGTTTCTTTACCAGTTCTGTAATATCCCAACCTACATATGTTTTACTATTACTTACATTTGTTGCTTCTGATAGATTTTGATAATCTAAAACTGTATCATTAATTTTAGGAAGTTCCAATTTATGTTTTGTTTTCTTCCAATCATTATTAGATGTTACCGGAATTTCTTTTGCGGCTATGCAAAGGGCATATTTATTAACAGATGTACTATACGCTTTTTGCATATAATACATTTTTGCATCGGCAATAACACTACCTCTAGGCAGAGAAGGTAGATTCTTAAACTGCACAACATATGTATATTTTCCATCACCGGAACTATCATATCCTAAAAATCCATTACCGCCAGAATAAGTTGTCTTGTCAGAAGTATAATAGTTAAAAATCTCAGTCTTCTCCATACCGGAACCAGTATTGCTGGTGTCCAGAGATGGGTCAATGATTACCGGCAATTTACGCTCTTTTGCATTAATCCAAGCTGCATCCGCAGTAATTGTAAGCGTATATTTCTTCTTATTTTTCTGAGTTAAAGAATATGTAATACTATCTGACTGTTCACCATTGCTATCTTCCATATACATTGCAGGCATTTCATAAACCTGCTGGTTTGTAGAAGAATCATACAGAACAATCGTATTATTTTCCTGCTTTATAGCAAGGTTTTGCGCTTTAATTTCAAAAGAAAATTGGTAGTTATCTTTTGTTTGATTTACAATGATGTTTTCTTTTAAATTACTACCACTCGTTACGTACTGTAGATCAATGCCGTCCTGAATATTTTTATAGATAACAGATGATGAAATGTTCTCGGCAACCATTTGCGAAGCTAAATCACCTGTATTGTTATCTTCACTTGCTACGGATTCCATATTTTCAATCTCTACAGCTTTATTTTTATTTTTCTTTTGCAAAGCTATAGATAATTTATATTTTCCTTGATTGATACGAACAAGATTTTTTTGATTTGCATTTTTAGCAAACTTAAAGTTAACCTTTCCTGCTTCTGTCTTGTATCCGTCAGTTTCTTCAACATCATCGGAAGATTGACTTTGTACTGCTATCGAATCTTCATCACTATTTGCAGTTACTTCACCCTGTTCCTGTGTTACTTCAGTCAATTGTTCAACCTGACTCTGAACTGCAGCCGAATCACCATTTTGGTTATCTTTAGAAACCTCGCTAGTGCTCTGGTCTTCGTTTTCTTCAACATCTTCCGCATTCTCACTCGGATCAGTTACTTCTTGTTCAGAAGATTGTACTTGCGTGTCTCCTGTAACTTCTGTATTTTCTGCCGCTTCTGCCGCCAGACTAGCAGCCTCAGCTTCTGCACCAGTGTTTCCTTGGGCATCTTCAAATATCAGACTATTATCAATCGGTTGCCATTCGCCATCTTCATCTTTGTAGTGAACGTCGGATTCATATTCAACAGTGGATACCGTTCCATCACTTAGACGAAAAGATTTTGTATATGCACTTCGTTGATCTTCCAATTCTCCAACGACTTCAATCGGAGTTTCTTCTTCATTGATGTCGAGAGTCGGAGTATATGTGGAAGCATTAACTTGATTTTCTACCGCCAATGCTTCTACAGGCAGACATTCCAACCCAATCAGCATTGCCATAAATAAAGCAATACGCTTTGTGATCGTTTTCTTATTCATTTTATCTCTTTTAATCCTTTAAGTATATGATTTATAAGCCCCAGATGTTATGTCACCCAAAATCCCCATAATAACGTTTTTAGTCGTTGCTTCTAATACAGAAATCCCCCTTATATGCTTTAACTGTTACTATACAGCGATAACTGTATCCATGAGCAACTGCATAATGCTTTGTTCCAATAGAAGCAGTTTTTCCATCAGCCTAGACCAAAATTTAACTTCAGTTCAATGATCGACTAAGCTTATACTGCTACTTTCTTTTTCACAATTGTTCCTCCTTACTGATTGTTTATGTTTATACTTTCTAAAATGCGAATTTCCTCCTCTCTATATATCCTTTAACAGAATATTGATGTCCATTCACTACCCATATAATGTATGTTCTATCCTGTTTTTCAACAACAGACGCAAGTATATTTTGTATGATTACTTTTTCTGGTGCCGCATCTTCTGTATCTACAGCAGTATTTTGTACATTCATCCCCAAACCAATGATATACGCTTTTCCATCATCATTTTCATATACAACGCATACTTCGTCCTTTTGTTTGTTAACAGCAGTTGCTTCTATTTTCCATGATATTACTACCAAAGTAGCCTTCTATACTCAGATGCAGTATTAATTATTTCTGTAATTCTTTTGGAATGTCTGGTTGATACGCTCCAAAGCACGATGCCGTTCCTGCCGATAATATTGCAATAAATAACACTAAATTAGCTACTTTAGGCAAAAGCAGATTCAAAATATTTACCTTTTTTTCTTCTTTCCAATTTAATCTCATTCTTCCCAATATCATACTTGTAGAAACAATCCAAATCGTAACAATAATCGCAATCCCCCATTGAACATTTGCAAGTACTAACACGACTGAAGCCAATGTCCATAATCCACTAATAACCAAAGCCATTATTCGATTTTTTCGACGGTATTTTAGTGATAATCTTCTATTTTTATGTATAACTGGTGCGCAACATAGAATTGGTATCCATGCAATAATTAGTCCAATAAATGCAATGTGCATTTTAGAAATATTGAGTAAACAATAAATTTTTATAAATACAATAAATGAAATCAGCATATATATTCTGCATGTCGCACGAGATTCGGCATGAAAACCACCACAAAAAACTCTCATAGATACAAAACAAAATAAATATATAATTCCCGCACATAAACAATTATAGCCTATACTTATAAAGAGAATTAACAAAAAATTGGTTATATCCGCAATAATTAGTTCAAAACCATACTCATATATTTCTCGCTGGTCTCTTGTTATAATATTCTTATTAATAAAAAAGGCAGTTATCTTTTTTGAAATCTTCATGTTAAGAAACCTTCTTTTCTTGAAAATCTTTTTGTCATTTAAGAATCTGTTTACTAAGATAACTGTCTTTCAATATTTTTTCAACTATGTGTTCAAGTTTGGTTGTTTTTTGTTCGAGATTTGCATATCACTGTTTTTGCTTGGTATGCCGCATATACGCCACGCCGCGTAAAATCTGTCGTCTGCTCAAAATATTTCTCTGGCAGCGCATCGACAAATTGTTTTGCCTTTGCCGATGCCGGTATGATGTGATTTTCCTTGCACCAAGACAAGGCTCCATCAT
>ENA-OOZN01002396-OOZN01002396.1-human-gut-metagenome-genome-assembly--contig:-NODE-2396-length-9958-cov-1.510754_pt1 | contig 9958 bp, 11 predicted proteins | sample MGYA00241187_ERZ501397 | MGnify/ENA primary metagenome ERZ501397 (study PRJEB25962, sample SAMEA2042921) | human gut metagenome | biome: human gut; feature: human-associated habitat; material: faeces... | reverse complement strand
GGGTGACGAAGTTCTCGCCACGGCGCTCAGACTCATGGTTGAACAGGATGCCGTTGACAGCGAACATCCCGTAAGCATCGCGGTACTCCTTGACCATCCAGAAGCCGTACTGCTTGGCCACAGCATACGGAGAGTAGGGGTGGAACGGGGTGGTCTCGCGCTGAGGAACTTCCTCGACCTTGCCGTACAGTTCGGAGGTAGAAGCCTGATACACCTTGCAGCTTTTTGTCAGCCCGCACACGCGAACCGCTTCCAGCACGCGCAGAACGCCCAGTGCGTCCACATCGCCGGAGTACTCAGGAGCATCAAAGGAGACCTGAAATCTTCTATAAAATGATAGTCCAAAAGAAGAATGAATATGAACCACATCCGGCTTGTGAAACATAAGCACATATGCAAAATGAAAATATCCGCAAATACCTTTCAAAAGCTTATCAAATTTGCTTCCATCTTTATATGACTCTCCCCCATTAAGCTTGGGCCTGTTGTGCGCTCCATATTCTTATGACCGCGTTTCTGACCAACAGTAGAAAGAGGACCGCCATCTGGAATTGCCATTAACCCCCCTGATGTCAAGATAGGGACAAAAAAATTCTCAAAAAAAGCAAAAAAATAAGCCCCACAAGGCTTTTCTGACAATTCTTTGAATCATCAGGGCCTTGTAGGGCTATCCGTTATCTTATGCTATTTTATTTTCACACTGCCTGTAATGGGGTGTTCTCCATTGTTTCCTTAAACTGCTCAACTGTCATCTTTGCTTTTGCCGCAGCACGCTCCAGCGGTAAATCACCCTCTCGAACAAGCTGAACCAGCATCCGAATCTCGCCAATTCCGATGCCTTCGATTCTGCCTTCCTGACGGCCTTCTTCACGGCCTTCGGCTCTTACGCCTTGACTAAGATTGCACACTTCAAGCACCTCTCTTTCCAGTTCTTCGCTCATTGCAACGCCAAACTCTTCTTCCAGAATCTTCTTTTTCTCCGAACCTGATCTTGTGGAAGATAACAGCACTTCCATAAATTTCAGGATTCCCTTATGATTCTCCGTCCCTGGCTTGCCTAAACAAATCATTACGACACTCATCAAATCGTAGTTTTCGGTTTCTTCCTGCGCTTCTCCAATCAACTGTTCGGGTTTGATGGAGTACCGGGTAAGCGTATTTTCAAAACCATCTGACGGCTGAGTACAAATCCAGATGGAGTAGACCTTACGAATCTTCCCATATTCAGATTTTGTAAAAATCGGACCGTGCTGTGCAGAAATCATTCTGCTACAATAATAGATTGCCCGTTTCGTCAATGGGTATCCCGGCTTGAATTTTGTCTGTGCTTCCACATTGATAATCAGACGAATGACTTCTTCCTGTTCTGCACTGTCCGCAGATTTCGGTGCGATTGCGTCAAAGCGAACATCGTAGAACAATGTTCCCTCGGTCAGCGTAGAGTCCTCGTTGTTACTACCCTTGATTACATCTGTTGACTTTTTGGGTCTGTTCGTATCATCGACATGAACACCAACAGAGCCAACCTCCGGGGTTCCCTCGATGTATTTCTCAACAATATCATCTACGGTGCAATCGCTGTATTCATTCACACAGCCTTTCATGATCTGTGCCAGAATCTGTTTGTTTGCCAACAGCTTTTTCGCTGTTCTGTCATACCTCGAATCATACTCTGTCTGATCTATCGTGTGGGCAAGCTGATTTTCCACCGTGCCTTGTTTTTCCATCGGCATTCACTTCCTCGCAGTAGATTCAACAAGAGCGTAAACTCTCCTATCGTACTTCCATCTTACCATAATTCACCGCCCATATCAAGCAACCAACTGTAAACTTTCCTTGCACGGAGTTGTCCATATTATTGCATTCTTCGCCACTGTTATATCATAGGCAACTAATTATTTCAGAACCCACTAATGTGAGATTCACATTTCAGTCAGTACTCTCCCGTTTTCTATCTGCATCGCATCCGTTATCTTAAACGAAACAAGTCGCTGCTGTGGAAAAGCTCTTCCGATCAGCCGATAGGACATTTTCTTGTCCCACCCAGAATCCCCGTAAATCATGCGAACCAATGCCATACACTTGATTTCGCCGCTATTAGATTCGTCTGGTTTTCCCACACGATGCGCTCCTGATTCTTCTGCTCCACACGCCTGTACAGCTATCTGTTTCATTTTACGATTATACAGAAACCGATAGTGTGACGGCCATTCTAACGCTTCCAGCGTTTTTCTGAAGACCGTGATTCGTCCCTCTTCCTCGCAGAAACTCATGCCAAGTCCTGCCTGTTGCTCCGTTTTCTGTTCTGTTTTTTGCATATTGCTCACCTCCCACAAATGGACAGACCCTCCCCTTGTACAACCTGTCAATTAGTCCTTTCCAGCTTCAGGAGCAATCTTTCCTGTCAGAATCCCCATTGACACATACCCATCCATTTGCTTGACTTCAGATTCTTTCCGGTGTTCTTCCACAGGCACACCAAAAGTTCCCACAATATCATCCAGGTAAAATCCCTTTCGGCTGTTCACAGGTTTTGTTGACGCAGCATTATCCTGCGAATCGACTGCGTTCTTTTTTCTCTGTCCTTCATGAAAAATTTCTGGCACAAGCAGATCAAAAACATACAGAGTTTCACCCTCAAAGGTAATCCTGTACCCCAGCATTTTATATCGGCACTCGCTGTCCCATCCCATTTTCTGATAAACTAAAGTCGCAAATGGCTTGCAGGACATCTTCCGGCTTTTGCGCTTATCCGGTTTTGCCACGCACCAACGCAGAGCGTCCTTGTCATTTTCATCACACCCACGAACAACGATACGCTTCAAATCATTGTTGAACATGACATGAACGTAGACCACATCCTCCAGCCCTGTGATACAGGCTGTATTGAATGTGATACTATCTTTACGAATCACGATTGCCGGGTCACGCAGATGGGCAAACAATTCCTTTCGCACGACCTGGTAGCCATCATACGAAAAGGCACTTTCCAGTTCTTCCGCCCGTGCGTCTCTATCATCCTGCACAATCTGCTTCTCTGGCGGCATGATTGTTGTGTTTTCTTCATTCATCTATAATCAGTCCATCCTTCCATTATCTTCTCCGCTTCACGGAGCAACTCATTTAGACTTTCTGCCGTAAATATGTTCATTTCCTCTATCTCCGTCGCAGGACGAAATACATCCCAGTTTCCGGCATAATGCTCCTGCCGTAAGATACCCACCTGTGCTATACTTGTAATCGGCTGTCCAAATGTTCCAGCCCACTCTGGTGGAAAAATGTAAATCTTCTTTTTGACCGTTTCGCCCTCATCTTCTTCGGTGTTTTCCTTTGGAGGCAGAACGATTTCTTCCACCTTAATCATTTCAGGCTCATCAAATGCGAACAGCATCATTTTGTTATCGCCCTGCTCCAAAAACTGGCCACGGAACCGATAACGCAAATCCTCATCCCATTCCATAATGTCAAATAAAGTCTTTGCAAGTCCACGACAGCCCAAAGTGCTTGCACACCAACGTCCCTCTTTCAGTCTGCCCCAACGGATCGCGTTTGGATTATTCTTGTCACAGGGGCGAATGGCAATGCAGCGTTCAACAGAATTTAGCAGCAGCTCCACATATTCAACATTTTCAAACTTTTTCAAGCAAGCGGTGTTAAAGCGCAATCGTCCATTAGAAATCGTCATAGCCGGATTCTGCATAGTAGAAAAATACTGTACCCTGACTATTTCATAGCCCGTCAGATCAAGACGCTTTTTCACATCCGCAGTAACAGTGACATCCGGTTCTTTCATCACGCTTTCAGAGGCTTCCCTGTATTCTTCTGCCGAAAAACCTGTCCAATCCTTATCAAAAGGCACATATCCTCGCAAAATCCCATCTTCAACCACGCTCAACACGGGCAAGGGTCTGTTTTTCTTTGAATAATTGCGGGATGCCCGCAGATGATTGGCTGCATTAAAAACTTCTCTGGAAACAATGGCTTCATGGTGATTCTTCTGCCTGTACTGTGTCCGATCATTGTTGTTTTTCTTTGATTTATGCGTCAAAAAGTTCGGTGTAAAGGTCTTTCTTGCCAGTACATCACCACAATGGCGCTCATTTGCCAGAACACCTGCAAGTGTACCGGGATTCCACTCCACACGTCCCAACTTCGTCTTACGGCTATACTCCATCAAAAGAGTTGCAATCTCCGTAAGCGAATATCCATTCAGGTACAGGTAGTAAATCACCTTTACCGTCTGTGCTTCCTCCGGGTTAATTACAAGGTTGCCTTCCTCGTCTTTATCGTATCCAAGCAATGCAGGGGTCAGGAACAGGCCACGGCTGAACCGCCGATCAATCGACCAGTTCATAATGATAGATTTGGAATGCGATTCTTCCTCTGCCACAGATGCCAGAATCGTCAGAATCATGCGTCCATTGCTGTCCAGCGTATAGATATTATCTGCTTCAAATTTCACACCCACAGGCGGATTCAGATTTTTCAGAAGTTCAATCACAGAAAGGCAGTCAACGATATTTCGAGCAAAACGGGCAATGGATTTTGTAAGAACAAGGTCAATCTTGCCTGCCTTGCAGTCCTCAATCAACTGCTGCATCCCTTTTCGGTGTTCCAGAGATGTGCCGCTGATGCCCTCATCCGCATAGATTCCAACAAATACCCATCCCGGCTGTGCCTGAATATAATCCGTATAATAGTTTTTCTGAAGTTCATACGAAGAAGTCTGTTCATCATTATCCGTGGAAACACGGATATATGCTGCCACACGCCGAATCACAGAACTTGTTTCCAAATCCTCTATGATTTTGGCGGGAATGACTTCCAATTCCGATATATCTACGCCCTTATAGCGGTCTCTGATTTTTTGCTTACGGTCTACTGCTTCTACTTCACCGGTAATCATGTGCTTTTCCTCATTCTCCCGTATGGATGCTCCAATACCACTGTCGCATCTTCCGATAACTTCGGATACCGAGTTCTTTCTTCGTATTTTCTGCGGTTCTGCGGCTGATTCCTTCATCTTTCATCCGCATATAGATTTCTCTTGCTCTCATATCGCCATCAGAAAGCAACTTTTTTATCAGATATGCTGCCTTTTCTGTTTTTGACTCAAATTCCGGCACTTTCGGTTGTTCCGATGAAACGAATGTGCTCTTGCACTCCAACCATTGAAAACCCATCTCCGCTGTTATAGAAAACCGAATTTCTCCATCAGACGGAGCCAAACTGTTTTTTATCTGCCGAACAATACGAATATCTGTATCTTTCTGGTCACGCTCCACCTGCAAAACACTTCGCGCAGCAGCAACCACATCTATGCTGCCAAGGCTTCGGTACAAACCTTTCGTTCCCTCTTTCTTATTGAGATGACCAATCAGCACAATGGCACAATCATATACTGAAGCCCACATTCCGAGACGCTGCATCAGTTTTCTGGCTCTCCCTGCAATCTGGAGGTCAGAATCACTTCCTAAATACGCCTGAATCGGGTCTATAACTACAAGCCGTGGGCGAAATTCAATGATTGCCTGACGGATACGCTCATCATCCAGTGTTAGACCACTGTATGTTTCTTCATTGATAAAAGCTACTTTTCTACAATCTGCGCCACATCTTTCCAGTCTGGGTTTAATGGTATCTGATACTCCATCTTCCGAACACTGGTAGATAACCCTCTGCGGCGTCCCAACAGGCTTTCCATCCGGTGTTTTCCCACCCTTAGAAAGTTCCGCAATCAGATTCATCATCATGGTAGATTTTCCATCGCCGGGATCACCCTGCAGAAGTGTGATTTTCCCGATTGCAATAAAGGGATACCACAGCCACCGTACATCCGTTGACTGAACTTCGCTATACAGTGTCAGCAGCCGTTCCATTTCGTTTTCCCCACTTTATTTTCGCAGCTTGATTTCATGCTTTTATTATACTCTTATCAGATGATTTTTTCTGTGAAGTGGCACTTCACATGTGCAGCAAATTGTGATGTAACACTTCACAAAATTGCCTCAGAACACACGACCGCTAGGGGTGGCCCCGCCAAATTCTGAGCCACATTTTCATCATTTTCTCTATACAAATGAAAGTACATCCGTTAACTGAACCCCGCTGTACAGCGTCAGTAACTTTTTCACTTCGTTCTCGCTCACATTATCGTGCTGTTCAATTTTATGGTTTTATTATACACCTGTCAGATGATTTTTTCTGTGAACCAGCAGGTCACTTGTTCCTTAAAATGTGACCTACTGGGTCACATTTTGGCCTCAGAAGCCATCTCCGCTAGAGGTGAAAAACGAAAATTCTGACTTCTATGTTGGCTGCTCTTTTCGTTCTTCTTGATTCGTTTTTCCATAGGCCAGATAATAAAAGTACTCTTATGCGGGCATTCGAAAGGAAGATTTACTTATGTCCGTCAATTATGTTGCTTTGGGAAAACGTATTGGTTATTTCAGAATGCAGTGTGGTAATATCACCCAGGAAGCCTTAGCCTCTAAAATCAATCGCAGTCGTGAATTTCTGGCCAAAATTGAAAAAGGCACAGAACACCCCAGCGTTGCCACTCTGGTCGATATTGCCGACGCCCTCTGCATTTCCATTGATGATTTGTTAATAGACAGTCTTCACTATTCCGTTTCAACTTCCAACACCGAATTGCATCGTCTGCTATTGGACTGCAACGAAACTGAGCAGGAAATCATTATCCGCACGGCGAAGGAGTTAAAGGCCACTCTCGTCAGCCTTGGAATTTAACATCCATCCGTATTAAAATCACAAAATAAAAAGGCCCGCATAAGCCGCAGACGCACCCTCGAATCATCTTGGGTGCTGTCTGTGGTTTATGCGAGCACTTATTATGTTAGCTTATTCTCTTACTATCAAGCAGGCATATTGTTGCTGCGTTCACTCCGCTTCATTCCCATAAAAGGAGGAACAGAAGCACGGCTCAGTCCTTTCTCATGGGCTTTCATCAGCTGGTACTCGTGCGTAGCCACTGCATCAATAAATTCACGCTGCTTCGGTGTTGCATGGTAATAATCTGTTTTAAAGCGTTTGCATACGCCAAATAAAACATTCAAATATTCCATTGTATCATTGCTCATAGGAGCAACCTGCAGCTCAAGTTCTTGATCTTTCATACTGAACCCTCCAATCTTTAAGATAAGTAGGTACTGAAAATTTCTTGTGCGCCTTCATCAGCCAGCATAAGCAGCTTTGGGCCTCCCGAATGTGGCTGAAAAATCGGAACTGCCTGAAAATCTTTGATATAGTGATCATACAGTTCATCTGTTTTTGCTTCAAAGGTTACAATACCACCATGTCCACTATCAATCGACAATTGAATACCATAAGCAATCATCATTCGACCAATGCCTGCGTATTTCCGCACGGTGCTAATTGTCGGATTACTCTCAGGATGTGCTTCAATATTCGCAATAAAAACTGATATTCCGTGATCATCTTCTCGATATGCACCCAATGCTACAATTTCGCCAGCATCTGTTTTCGCTGCATACTTTTCCAGCTTTGGGTCGCGGATAAATTCACTCGTCCAATCAGATTGCCACTTTTCCTTTGTAGAGGTCAGGTCTTCGTTGGTTGCCGATTCAATATCGATTTCAATTTGTTTTCCGGTCGCATTTTCTACCACATAGTACTGGAGAACCATTTCCTCCACACTCCCTTCTATAGTTATTGTAGCATGAACTTTTCAAAAACGCAAATATCATTTCTCACTCTGCTTCGTAATTTTTCAATACATCTTCAAATGTAAAACGAATTTTCACGCTTTCATCGTTGAAAACCTCAATGCGGTCAATAAAGGTTTCCACCACATTCTGCGACAAGTGCATCACATCGCCTGCTTCTTCTACAGTACTTATGACAGTCTGCAAATGATCGGTGTTCCTCTTCACAGGCTGGAAAGCTTGATTTTTCTCGGTACGCAGCCTTTGAATCTGCTCTATCTTTTCATCTTCCTGCACTCTGTAGGCATCTCTCTGCCGGATGAACTCTTCCTTACTCATATTCCCGTCGGCGTATTGCTCATACAGCGCGACGCGCTGTTTTACGATCTCTGCCTTTTCTTCACTCAGCTTTTCTTCCTGCCGTTCCAGTGCGGAGAAGCAAATCAACGCTTTGCGTTCCCGTTCGTGCAGGATTTCCAGTATATGCTCCGCCTGCTTTATCTGCACTGTCAGCGCGTTTCGGACAATCTCTTCCAGCATTTTCTCAGAGATCGGGATTCGCTTGCAAGGGCTGTCCACCGCTGTGGCCGAAAATCTGCAGTTAAACGAGGGGCCAAGCTTCTTGAGTACACGATATTTCATCAGCTTCTGGCAGTAGCCGCAATAGACCTTGCCTTTCAAGGGATACTGGTGTTTTGTGTAGTTCCCGGCCTGATGCTTCCCATGCTGCAGCATAATAACCTTTTGTGCTTGTTCAAATTCCTCCGGGGTCACAATGGCGGCATGACTGTCCTCAATTCGTACCTGCTGTTTCAAGGGAGCGCGCAGGACCCGATGCTTGCAAGGAACCGGCATAATGAATTTCGCGCCCACATAGGTTCCCTTCTGTTCTATCGAAATAAGCAACTTTTTGAGCCTTCCAATCTTCCATAGAAAGCCATTTATCTTGCGCCATAAATCCCAGGGGAGGTAAAACGGCATAAAGTGCGTTTTTCTTCCATAAGTTTCCTTAAAATAGTCCTGCACTCCTTTGCTCAGAACAATGACCTCGTCCGCATATTTCGCAGCATTTTTTTCGCCTTGGTGGATAAACTTAGAACCAAGTCCTGATTGCCATTTCTCGCGCTGCCAATCAATGCCGGCCGATGTCAAGTCTTGGACAACATTTTTCACAAATAAAATTGAAAAAACGTAAAAAAATAAGCCCTACAAGGCTTTCAGTCGGTATCGAACCGATCTGAGCCTTGTAGGGCTTAACAGTTTACCCTATATGTTTTTTCTTAGACCGCCTACAGAGAGGTGTTTTCCATCACTTTCTTGAATTCCTCTACTGTCATTCCAGCATCTTCCGCTGCTTCTTCAATTGTCACACGGCCTTTCCTCACCTGTTTAACCAGCATCCGCATCTCACCAATGTTGATGCCTTCGGCCTTTACGCCCTGACTAAGGTTGCACATAACAAGCACCTCTCTTTCCAGTTCTTCGTTCATTGCAACGCCAAATTCTTCTTCAAGAATTTTCTTTTTCTCTGTGGTTGCTCTGGTCGAATGGAATAACGAACCAGAGTGTTTTGGAACTCCTTGGTTGGGTGTGTACAAACCCAGATGCAGATTTCTCATCCCAAAAGCCAGTCGATGACATTCACAACTTTTATGCCGTCGTAATTTCCGAGTGAAAAACGATCCAGTGTCAGGACAATCTTTTCATAATTATCATGAATGCTCCGCAGCGGTCTCATCTCTCTCTCAAAGGTTTCTTCCGCCGTCATATCAGCAGTCACCTGATAATAGGTAAGCACGCCTTCCTTCTGTGTCACAAAGTCAACTTCAGTAGAACCATATTTTCCGATATTGACTTTGCCGCCCCTTCGTGAAAGTTCAAGATACACAATTCCAAAAGAAAAACAGGCTGGCACATCTTCGGTGCTGCCTGTTTCCTGCAATTCTGGCTTCTCCTTTCATTTTCATAAAAAATCAGCCTTTTGGAATCGCAAAATGTAGAAATCAGTCGGACAAGTTACCTGCCACGGGGTCTGCCCGGACAGGCGGGCGGGTGTATTTACTTCGGATAATGGCCTCCTTCCTATGCTGTGCTTTCTTCGGACACATCCACCTCGTAGCAATCAAATTCTTCATCCATTCGCAGCCTGAGTTCGTGCTTCAGGTAGCGTTCTACATCGAAAGCGTTCTTCTTATCGAAGTCCGACAGTTCTTTGTACCGCTTATGCTTCGTAATGTCGAATTTGTCGCTCAGAAATGGCCTGACTCCGCGCA
>ENA-OOZN01002394-OOZN01002394.1-human-gut-metagenome-genome-assembly--contig:-NODE-2394-length-9967-cov-1.849879_pt1 | contig 9967 bp, 8 predicted proteins | sample MGYA00241187_ERZ501397 | MGnify/ENA primary metagenome ERZ501397 (study PRJEB25962, sample SAMEA2042921) | human gut metagenome | biome: human gut; feature: human-associated habitat; material: faeces... | reverse complement strand
TACCAGCAACTTATGATGTCGAAGAAAGTAATATTTCTGACATTTGTAATGTCGTAGGTATTGACAGAGGTATTAACTTTGTCGTTGCCACTTATGACAGTAAGCACAAGTCAGGTTTTGTCAGCGGCAAGACTATTAAACAAAAACGTGCTAACTATTCCAAACTCCGTAAAAAACTCCAAATGCGGCAGACTCCATCTTCAAGGCGAAGATTAAAAGCGATCGGTCAGCGAGAAAACCGTTGGATGCAAGATGTTAACCATTGTGTATCAAAGGCACTCGTTGAGAACAACCCAAAGCATACACTCTTTGTATTAGAAGATTTGTCGGGTATTCGTAATGTTACAGAGCGTGTCAGAATTAAAGACCGTTATGTTTCTGTATCGTGGTCGTTTTATGATTTAGAACAGAAATTAATTTACAAGGCTAAGCAGAATCAGTCTTCTGTAATAAAAGTTGACCCCCGTTATACAAGCCAGTGTTGTCCTATTTGTGGACATACTGAAAAGTCCAACCGTAACAAGAAGATACATTTGTTTACTTGTAAAAACTGTGGCTATAAGTCCAATGATGACCGTATAGGAGCTATGAATCTGTATCGTATGGGAATAAACTATCTTGTTGATAGCCAAGTACCTAATACAGTTGTAACAGAGTAAACTTTGCTACAAAGGGTGTTGTCAACCACCCTATGATGTAACGCCACTTTAGATAGCAATATCTATTGGTGTGAAAGGTCGGAGACGTAAGTCGTTAGTACGACTGGGCAGTTACAAGCCCACCACCTTTAGGTGGTGGGTAGTTGACAGACCCTGCTTTCTTACTGATTCGTTTTTATCTTATGGAAATGGTATCATATAATCTTAGTGTTTTCAAGAATTGCTCGACTTTATCTGTTATATATCAACAAAAAAATATGGCAGATTTCTCCACCATATCTTTTCTAAATTAAATTAATTTCCACATTTTCTGGAAATGCACGAAGGGTCATTGTATCTTTTCCATCATTTAGATAAATTTCAATAAATGTATTATCATAATATATCTCAATGTTTTTGAGTTCTTCTGACATGGAAACTTCTCTTTGAATTCCGTATTCTGTACTAAACTGATGCTTAAGTGTACTTCGGTCTGCAACTATATGTCCTGCTGCCCAGTCAATCTTAATACTTAGATGATCTTCTTGATCTCCGATTTGAATTTCTGAGATCTGTTTATCTGTCAGATTGATATACCATGTATCTTCTTCTGGTTTAATTCTTTTACTGTCTATATCAAGATGTGCATATTCATTCTTAATATTTTCTGGCACTTCCTGGCATAACTTTCCTTCTTTGATCGTTAAGAACCTTGGCATTGTCAGACTATGGATCCACATATCTTCTTTTGCATATGGGAGTTCCTGTGCCCCACACCCAAGCCACGCAAACATCATTGGTTGTCTGTCTTTTCCATAGAATACCTGTGGTGCATAAAAATCAAATCCTTTGTCGATCTCATCAAATGATTCCACATGAAATGTTTTATCTTCAAGACTTAACTCACCGACAAAATATACACTGGAAAACTCATTGTGAAAACGTTCTCCCATTGGTGTACGTCCCATTAATGATAAGAATAAAACATCTTTTCCATCTATTTCAATGTAAGATGGACATTCATACATATAACCAAGCTCCAGGTCAATTCCTGTCAGTTCAATATTTCCCTGATATACCCAGTTTTCAAGATCTGTACTCTTATACAAAATCAATCTTGCCTGCCCATCGGTGCTTCCACCACCTAAAAGCATCCAGTATGCTCCTTCTTTTTCAAAGACAAATGGGTCTCTGATTTCCCCGATCAGTCCTTCTGGCTGTTCATCGATGATCGGATTGTTTGGAGATTTAAGAATTGTACCATCACTGTTCATAACTGCCATTGCCTGTTTTGGGATCTTTCCCTGTTCTGTCTTATAGTTTGCTGTGTAATAAAGATAAAGCTTACCATCTGCTTCTATGGAATTTCCTGAATAACATCCATTTTTCTCATATTCCTGATCTGGAATGAGCATCTGATCAGACCATTCCCATTTTACGAGATCTTTCGAGATCACATGTGCCCAGTGTTTCATTCCGTGTTCTGGTCCAAATGGAAACCACTGATAAAACACATGGTATTTTCCTCCAAAATACGCCAGTCCATTTGGATCGTTCACTAGTCCACATGGGGGATGAATATGATAGGATGGATGCCGTGGAGTATCTTTACAATACTCCATAAGCTCCTTTAAATATGCTTCATGGCTTTTTTGGATCGGTGTATATTTTTCTACATCTAAAAATTTCATATTATTCCCCGATCACGTCTTTTCCTGCTTTGACATTGATTCCTGTCTTAAATGCCACAGGTGTCTGGTTACCTTCATCCGTTTTGACAAATACGACGACTGGATTTAATCCTTTTGCTTCAATCTTTGCTTTGTCAAATTTGAGAATTGGCTGACCTTCCTTCACGTGTTGTCCTTTCTTTACAAGATATTCAAATCCTTCTCCATTCATGGATACTGTTTCGATTCCTACATGGATCAGAAATACACTATTGTTTGTTGTTCGGACACCGATGGCATGTTTTGAAGCTTCCATCACTGTACAGATTTCACCTTCTGCCGGCGCTAAGACTGTTTCACTTGTTGGGATGATCCCCACCCCGTCTCCTAATACTTTTTCAGAGAAGATTCCATCTTTTACATCTTCAATCGCAATAACTTTTCCGTCAACAACTGCTTTGACTGGTACTTTCGCTGTCTCATCAATTGTTAATGCAGATTCAGCTTCTTCCTCTTCTTCACCATGTGGAACACCTTTTGTTTTATTATAAATAACGATCAGTACGATTGGTACGATAAATGCGATCAGGTTTCCAATGACATAAAATACTAATTTATTTGGTACTACGATCAGAAGTCCTAATATTCCTGTTAATCCCTGTCCAATGGCTCTTACGCCTGCAAGTTTCATGAATGCTCCTCCACATCCAGCTCCTAAGCAAGAACATACAAATGGAATCACGGAATATTTTAAGTTTGCAGCAAAGATGGCTGGTTCTGAAATTCCTACTAATGTTGGAATGAAACTTGACATTGCGATATCTCTATCTTTAGAATGTTTCTTTGCTAACAAGTACATTCCGATGGCTCCACCACCCTGTGCAATGATTGATACAGACCAGATTCCCTGAATGTAGTTAAATCCTGTCGTAGCGATCAGATTTGCTTCAATTCCCTGAATCGCCTGATGTGTTCCTGTAACTACTAATGGCTGTAATAACGCTGCAAAGACAAATGCTCCAAATGCTCCGAAACTGTTGTATAAAACATCGATCACTGCTGCTAATCCGTTACCGATCATATTTCCAACTGGTCCGAATACTGTAAATAATGCTACGTTTGCAAAGAAAATAGTAATTGTTGGTACGAATACAAATGATACCACAGCTGGTACATATTTCTGTGCAATCTTTTCTACTTTAGACATAAACCATGCGGTTAAGATTGCTGGGAATACTCCACCCTGGAATGCAACTTTTGCAATTGCTAATGGTCCAAAATGCCAGTAACTTGCGGCAGATGGGTCTAATACGAATGTATTACGGTTTACAAGATCTGGATGTACCATAACGATTCCGACTAAGATACCAAGAATCGGATTCCCACCGAATCGTTTGACAGCACTATACATTACAAGGATTGGCAGATAATTAAATGTTGTTGCCATGATCGCTAAGAATTCTGCAATATCTGCAACAAGTTTGCTCTGATCTGCTAAGGATCCCTCTAATCCAAATAATCCATTGGCTGTCAATAATGCTTTGACACCAGTCAGGATCGCTGCTGCAACAAATGCTGGAATGATCGGAATAAATATATCAGAGAATACTTTGAATCCCTGCTGTAATTTTCCCATCTTGCTCATTCCTTCTGCCTTGGCATCAGACTGAGACATTTCTTTGACACCTGTTAATTCAATAAATGCATCATAGACATTGTTAACTGTTCCTGTTCCGAAAATGATCATCAGCTGCCCACTATTAAATAAGACACCTTTAACACCTTCGATATTCTCTAATGCTTTACGGTCATATTTTGTTTCATCATTTAAAATCAGTCGAAGTCTTGTCACACAATGTGTCGCACCTTTGATGTTACTGATCCCACCAACGTGATCTACCACATCTTGTGATATTTTTTTGTAATCCATCTATACTTGTCTCCTTTATTTCTCTCTTGTTATTTGTTTATTTTTGTTGCTATTTTTGTGTTTTTCGCTTCTAGTGTACCATCTGTCACTGTCAGTGCCAATCCATTTCCTGGATGATCACATAATCTTGCATTTAATGCCGTTCCATTAATATATAATGTTGAAATATCCTGGTCTATGATCAGACAGATTTCATATTCTTTGTCTGCTTCCAATTTGATCGGACGCTCAAGTCCAATGTTAAAGCACTGATACCATGGATAATTTGGACATTTGTTAAAGACAACTTTATTTTCTTCCACATAGAATCTGTATTCATATGAAACTTCTGTTTCTTCATCTTTGTAAAATCTGATAGAAAATTCTTTCGTTCCTTCTTCAAATTTTACAGTTGTTTTGAATGCTGCGATGCTTCCTGTATCTTCACAAAGAAGTGTTTCTTCTTTTGTGTCAATCGTTTTCATACAAGGGTTAAATAAATCTTTCCAACCATCGAATGCTTCCATCATCTGGTCTACCGGTTTTACCCCAAGTGTTCCATCTTCTTTCTGGAATACTTCGTGTGGCACGAAAGTTCCTCCCCACAAGTATGCGTTCTTGTCATCGTTATCGATTCTTGTTGGCACCCATCCAAAAAGTACTCTTCGTTCTCCATCAAATGCTGTACGTCCTGCATAGTATGCTCTACCGTCAAATGCATCATCAAATGGTGCTTCCCAAGGCCCGTATAGGTTCTTGCTTCTTCTGTAATGGATTTTATTACCCTCACTGTATTCTGAGAATACAAGATACCACCAGTCTCCCATCTTAAAGATCTCTGGCATCTCAAACATTGTGTAGATTCCTGGTGCCCAGAAATCTCCTTTAAATTCCCATTTCTTTAAATCTTTTGATGTGAAATGTACGAGACGTCCTGTCTGTTTTCTCTTATCTTCTCCCTTTCTTGCTCCAAGGATCAACAGATATTCTTCTCTTTCCTCATCCCATAGGACAAATGGATCTCTCCAGTTTCTCTTATCATATCCTTCCTGTGGAGGAATCTCTAATGCTTCTTTCGATTTCTCCCATGTGATCCCATCTTTGCTTGTAGCGTGAAGCAATGTCTGTGATGTCTTTCCTGCCTTTAAGAATTCTCTATTATATCCTGTATAAAATGCATGAAATCCTGCCTCTGTTTCAAAAACACTTCCTGCATAGATAAACTGATCTGCTTCTTCATCCGTTCCACGCATTAAGCTTTCTCCATAGTCTTTGTAATCTACAAAATCTTTTGTTGTTGCTAATGCCCAACCGAATGGTTCTCCAAAAGGTCCTGGATTTCTTGTATCTCTCTGATGATATACATAAAACTGACCTTCTTTTCCATAAGGCATAATATCTCCTACCCAAATACCTTCTGGCTGATAATATAACTGATACATAATTTAATCCTTTCTTTGATTTACCTTGTTGCTTTCTATGGCTTTATTATATGTCAAACGTTTTCATATGTCAATCGTTACCACATTTATTTTTGCATAAAATATTAGGAAGATTTTTGGTAGTTTTGCACAAAACTCATTTTATTTTGTACGTTCTAACATATTTTTAGGCATCAAAAAAAGGAAGAGTAGTATTTTCTCTTCCTTTTTTATTCTCCGTTATGTTGTCTGTCCTTCCAGTAATTTTACTGGAAGATCCATGCAGCTTTCTGCTGTTTTTCCTTCGATCAGATCGATCAGCTTATCCACCGCTACCTTTGCAATCTGTTTAACTGGCTGCTGGATCGTTGTCAGTTCTGGAACAAATCCTAAAATCTGCTTTGTTCCATCTACTCCGATGATCTTTAGATCTTTCGGAATATTGATTCCTTTTTGCCTTGCGACATGAAGTGCGATCACTGCAAGCGAATCATCTCCTGCAAAAATACCGTCAATCTCAGGGTGTGCATTTAACATATCATAAATAAGTTTTTGCTTCTCCACATTCTCCATGATGAACGGTACTTCTAAAATCATCTGAGGAAGCCCTACTTTCTCCATCTCTTGAATATAAGCCTGACTTCGATTGTTACCTGGCATCTTTAATTTACTGTTTCCTCGGATACATAAAATGTGCTGACATCCTTTATCGATCAAATGTCTAGTTGCCATCTGCCCTGCTGCATAGTTATCACATGAAACGACTGGAATATGTTCTCCAAGATAACGGTCAATTCCTACGACTGGCATCTTTAACTTGGAGTATGTCTCTACGACTGCGTTATGTGTTCCAACGATCATTCCATCTACCTGATTGCGTCTTAGCATATCAATATAGGCTTTCTCTGTATCCATCTGATTTTTGCTGTTACACAGAAGCATCTTATAATTTTTCTGTGATAAATAATATTCTATCTGTTCTACAACTTCTCCATGAAATGGTGATGTTACAGTAGGAACGATAACCCCGACAAAATACGTTCTGTTATTTAACAACGCTCTGGCAATCTCATTTGGATAATAATTGATCTCTTCCATAGCATCATATACTTTTTTTCTTGTTTCTTCGCTGATGTATCCTCGGTTATTTAATACCCTGGATACTGTTGTGGGAGAAACTCCCGCTACTTTTGCCACATCTTTTATTCCAGGTTTCATTCCATACCTTCCATTTCTTACTGATTCTTAAAGTATCCCATCTTCTCGAAGCAGCTTTCCTACTTCTACATATTCTTCTCTGCTTCCCTCAAGATATTTGATCTCGTCCTCTGTCAATGTACGTTTGACTCTTGCTGGACTTCCCATAACTAAAGATCTATCTGGGATCACTGTATTTTGTGTTACAAGACTTCCTGCCCCGATCAAGCAGTGATTACCGATCTTTGCTCCATTCATAACAACAGATCCCATCCCGATCATGGAATTATCTCCGATCTGGCATCCATGGATCACGCTGTTATGTCCAACTGTCACTCCATCGCCGATTTTTACACTATTCCCTTCATCTACATGGATCGTACAATTTTCCTGTATATTACTCTGATTTCCGATCACAATAGACTCTTCTCCTTCACAGCGCATTGCTGTAAAGAACAGTACCGTAGATTCTTCTCCTATAGTAATATTCCCAACTAAAACAGTTTCTTTTGCTACTTTTGCTGAATCAGCGATCTTTGCCTGTTTGTAATTCATGTTCTATCTCCCGATATTCTTCTTATTGCTCTTCTGAGAGTAGTTCATTCTTCCTTCTTTCCAACCCTTCTTGTCTGTCTTATCCCAGTCTAGGTTGTCTCCGAAGATATATCTTGTCATCCATAATAAGCTGACCGTTGGAACCACTACCCATAATACTCTGTATTCAAGTTCCATTAAAAATGGTAAAAATGCCAGTCCTGCTGCGTGGATCAGTAAGATCACTGCCCATGCGATGATCAGCCAGTAACCGATCTTAAATGCTTCTGGCATATCTCTTCCCATTTCTTTTCCAAAATAAAAACGTTCTGCTGATAAAATGGCGGCAGCTAATACTGTCATGATCACACACATTTTATAGAATACGTTACCATCCATATATTGCCCTAAAAACATTCCGATCAATGATACGATAAACATCAGGATCAGAACAGCCCAGAGAACCTTTTCAAGCTTACTTGTTACTTTGTTTGTTGTTACTTTTTCTTTCTTCATCTTGTATAACCTCAATCTCTACTTTCTATCAGAAGCAGTTTTCCTTCACTAAATGAAATGATTCCTTCTTCTGCTTCTAATTCATTACTGATCGCGAGCGATTGCTCAAACACTAATGTATGGTCTTTTAATGGATATTTAAATCCTGTTAGTGTGACACCTCGTGTCTCATATATTGGTATCAAAGATACATATTTACCAAACTGGTCTTTCTTTGATATTGTATCTTCATGATTTAAAACCCTGATACGATTGTTTGCATCAACAAGTTCTGCCTTCACACCTTTGCTGTGTGCGTAAAACAACTGTCCGAAATTGCCCATAACATGATCGAGTCTTGTTCCAGTTCCACCTATCATAAGGATTTCATCTGCACCTGTCTCAATTGCTTTTTGTATTGCAAGTCCTGTATCAGTATCGTCTTTTTCACATGGTACGATAATCTTCTTGTCTGTTGAAAATTCTTGCATTATATCCTTACTGCAACTGTCAAAATCACCTAAAATAATATCTGGTTTTATATTCAGTCTCTTAGCATAAAGCAGTCCTTTATCAGCTGTAATAACCTGATCTGGGTTCCATTTACTGATATAGTCTTTCGCGAAATTTTCTTCGACTGTTCCGCCTGTTAAAATCAATACTCGCATTACCATTTTCTCTTTTCTTTTAGTTCTGTATAAATATTTACATAATTATCATAACGGATCTTTGAGATCTTTCCTTCTTCCAATGCCTTTTTCACTCCACAGTCTGGTTCATGTGTATGACTGCATCCCTGGAATCGGCATTCATCTTCATATGGTGCGAATTCCTGAAAATAGTCTTTGATCTCATCTTCTTCAAACATATGAATGAATAAAGAACTAAACCCTGGGGTGTCTAGGACATACGTATCTTTCTCGATACGTATCAGCTCTGAATGTCTTGTTGTATGACGTCCTCTTCCTATTCTGCTGACATCCCCAGTCTTGCTTATCTCACCTTCTATCTCCTGTCTGTCTGGAAGTATAAGGTTCGTAAGCGAAGACTTTCCAACACCTGATGGACCTGCAAGTATTGTTGTCTTATCTTTAAGTGTGTCCATAACCTCAGTTATGCCCTTATTGTCGTAGGTACTTATAAATATAACCTTGCAGCCACATTTTTCATATATCTTTTTAAGTTCTTCTATATCACCTTCACTGACAAGGTCTGTCTTGTTAAATACAACAACTGTTGGGACATCCTGATAATCCATCATAAGTATAAACCTATCTAACAGATTGTAGTTAGGCTCTGGCGATTTCACTGCAAATATAACCATAGCCTGGTCTATATTCGCCGATGCCGGTCTTATAAGCTCATTCTTTCTTTCAAGTATATCGCTTATATTGCCTTTTTTATTATCCTCATCAATAATGTCTATCAAAACATTATCTCCAACCAGAGGTTTTATCTTTTTATTTCTGAAAACACCTTTTGCCTTACATTCATATATACCACGGGATTCTACATGTACATAGTAGAACCCCGCTATTCCTTTAATTATTTTTCCCTGCATATTCTGCCGTATCCATCTGTTTAATTATATTAATTGCCTGTTTTATTTGCTGCTGTTGTTGTCATTTCAGTTGCTTTAGTCGTCTGCTGTGTAGTGCTTGACTGCTGATAATGACTCACATATATAGTAATAGTTGTTCCTGAAGGAACTGAATCTCCTGCTGAATAAGGTGTCTGTGATGTAACTGTTCCATACTCTGCTTTTGATGATGTTTCATACTTTACTGTAACCTTAAGGTTAGCTGAATCAAGTGTCTGGCTTGCAAGGCTTTCTGACATACCAAGTACATTAGGTACTGTTACATTAGTAACCTTCTTTCCACGGCTCACTGATATAGTTACAGTTGAACCTTCTGATACACTTCCTGATGGGCTGTACTTTATTACATTACCTGCATCTACTGTATCACTGTACTCATAGTCTACAGAAGCCACAAGATTAGCTGCCTCAATAAGCTCCCTGGCCTCCTGCTCACTTCTGCCCTTTACATTAGGCACTGATACTTCTTTATTCTCTTTACCAGAACTTATTGTAAGAACTAT
>ENA-OOZN01002391-OOZN01002391.1-human-gut-metagenome-genome-assembly--contig:-NODE-2391-length-9990-cov-1.892703_pt1 | contig 9990 bp, 6 predicted proteins | sample MGYA00241187_ERZ501397 | MGnify/ENA primary metagenome ERZ501397 (study PRJEB25962, sample SAMEA2042921) | human gut metagenome | biome: human gut; feature: human-associated habitat; material: faeces... | reverse complement strand
GCCGGTTCCATCGTCTCGGCCGTTGCGACGCAGGTGTACAAGAACGTGCTCAAGGCGTCGGGGGAGAAGCTGCAAAACGCCGTACCGTTCGTGGCCAACGACAAGGACGGTACGGACGGTGCCGGCAAGAGCGGCGATGACGCCACCACGGTGATCGCTCCCGCCGAATCCGAGGGCGAGCAGACCAAGACGCTGTCCGCGGAGGAATCCGATGAGACCACGGTCATGACGTCCGTGGACGGGGATACGACCACGGCGATGCCCGCAACGTCAGGCCGTGTCATCTCCTCCGCGCAGGCCGGAGGACGCGAATCGAACATGCTTCCGGACAATGCCGGCGGAAGTATCCAGCATGCTGGACGCCGGGCGTCGTTTGACGCTTGGCTGCATGGCAAGCGTGCGCCGATCGTCATCGCGATCGTCAGCGCGCTTATCGGCGTGGCCGTGAGCGCCGGACTGATCCTGGCATTCACGGGCGGACATGGAACCGATACCGTGGTGCGTGACATGGTCAACAGCAAGCAGACGCCGTCGGATGACAATGCCGGCGATTCCACCTACGGCAGCGGAAACAACGGCACGCAGGACAATATGCAGAACCAGTCCGGCACGACGGACACCGATAAGGATTCCACCACGAACTCCGACAGGAACAACGGCAAGGACACCGGGAAGAAGACGGATTCCACAACCGGCGGCACCGGAACGTCCACCGACGGCTCGGACTCGTCCACCAACACCGGAGACGATTCGAACAAGACGGATTCGTCCACGGACTCCACTACGCCATCCGACGGATCGACGTCAGGCACCAACAATTCGGGACAGTCGGGCGCGGGGACGACCACCACGCCGAATGGTTCGGCATCCACGAACCAGAATCCGACGCCGAACGGTTCGAATCCCAATGGCACATCATCCGGCACGTCAGGCAATGGGACGGACACTTCGAAATAGCCTATGAGGCATGCGGCCGGGGCTTTCCTCGACCACGTGCCCGACACGCCGCGAATTGCATGATTCTGCTCTGTGTTGTATCTTATACAAGGTTTGCAGAGCAGACATTGGGGCTATGGCGCAGCTGGTAGCGCATCTCCATGGCATGGAGAGGGTCAGGGGTTCGAATCCCCTTAGCTCCACAGAATTGAAGGCTTCCGAGTAATCGGAAGCCTTTTTCGTATTCAGCCTCTTGTCGACCATCCAACGGACGCGATCGCCCGCAAACCAAATAAAACGGCCGCCTGCATACCCGCAAGCGGCCGGAATCATCAAATCAGTAGGGGAGTGGCACCACGAATCGCAACTAGTTGCGGGCCGCGTTCTGCTTGGCCAGCTCGTCACGAATCTGCTGCAGCAGCTGGACGGTCTGCTCTTCGGCAGACGGCTCTTCAGCGGCCTTTTCCTCGGCTTCCTTCTGCTCGGCAAGCTTGGTCTTGGCAAGCAGCGCTTCGGTCATGTCGCGGAACTTGTTAATCGGCACCAGAATGCAGAAATAAACGGCGGCCGCGATAATCAGGAAATTCAGAATCGCGCCCAGCACAGCGCCGAACGAGACGGTCGCGCCGTTGAACGTGATCGCCAGCAGGCCGTCCATATTCGGCTTGCCGAAAATCATGGCGATGAACGGGTTGATCACGCTGTTCACGATCGAATTGACCACGGTGGTGACGGCACCGCCCATGACGACACCGACGGCCATGTCGATCATATTGCCGCGTGCGATGAATTTCTTGAATCCTTCGAACATTTTTGCTCCTGTTCTGCATTCGCGATTCCGTGAATCGCGTCAATGGACAAGTCTCTCTTTGGACGTGTCTCTCTTGCATGCCCGAATCCATCCTATATCCGCACGCTCCAGCCAAATCTTGAGCAATATCTTGTGCGTCTCACAATCAAGCACATAGAATGAAACCGCCGTATTGATAACCCAACTATCCCGAAGGGGAAAAATATGCTCACTGATGAGTACGTCAAGCGCGTGTACGCGCAGGTCGAGAAGCGCGATGGCGACCAGCCGGAGTTCCTGCAGGCCGTTCGCGAGGTCTTCGAAAGCCTCGAGCCGGTTGTTGAGAAGCACCCGGAATATGAGAAGGCGGGCGTGCTCGAGCGCCTCGTCGAGCCGGAGCGCGTGGTGAAGTTCCGCGTCGCCTGGACGGACGATGAGGGCAAGGTGCAGGTCAACCGCGGTTACCGCATCCAGTTCAACTCCGCGATCGGCCCGTACAAGGGCGGTCTGCGTTTCCACCCGAGCGTGAACGAGGGCGTCATCAAGTTCCTTGGCTTCGAGCAGATTCTCAAGAACTCCCTGACCACTCTGCCGATGGGCGGCGGCAAGGGCGGCTCCGACTTCGACCCGAAGGGCAAGTCCGATGCCGAAGTCATGCGTTTCTGCCAGGCGTTCATGACCGAGCTGTGCCGTCACATCGGCCAGTTCACCGACGTTCCGGCCGGCGACATCAACGTCGGCGCCCGTGAGATCGGCTACCTGTTCGGCCAGTACAAGCGCATCCGCGACGAATACTCCGGCGTGCTCACCGGCAAGGGCCTCGAATTCGGCGGCTCCCTGGCTCGCACCGAGGCTACCGGCTACGGCCTGTGCTACTACACCCAGGAAGCCCTGCGCGTCCTGAAGAACGATTCCTTCGAAGGCAAGACCGTCGTCATCTCCGGCTCCGGCAACGTGGCCATCTTCGCCACCGAGAAGGCCCAGGCCCTCGGCGCGAAGGTCGTCACCGCCTCCGATTCCAACGGCTACGTCTACGATCCGGACGGCATCAAGCTCGACATCGTCAAGGACATCAAGCTCGGCCACCGCGGCCGCATCAAGGAATACGCCGAGCGCGTTCCGGGCTCCGAGTACCACGAGGGCAGCAAGGGCGTGTGGACCGTCAAGGGCGACATCGCTCTGCCGTGCGCCACCCAGAACGAAATCGATGAGGAGTCCGCCAAGGCCCTCGTCGCCAACGGCTGCAAGGTCGTGTGCGAAGGCGCCAACATGCCGTCCACCCCGGAGGCAATCGCCGTCTATCAGGACAACGGCCTGCTGTACGGCCCGGCAAAAGCCGCCAACGCAGGTGGCGTGGCTGTGTCCGGCCTTGAGATGAGCCAGAACTCCTACCGCCTTTCCTGGACGTTCGAAGAGGTGGACAACAAGCTCAAGTCCATCATGGAGAACATCGTCGCCAATTCCCTGGCCGCCGCCAAGGAGTACGGCCATGAGGGCGATCTGATGCTCGGCGCCAACGCCGCCGGCTTCGTCAAGGTCGCCAACGCCATGGTCGCCCAGGGCGTGCTCTGATCGTCTTTCACAATCCGTTTCAACGGTCCGTGCGATTCGTTCGCACGGACCGTTTTCATATGCGTTACGGCATAACGCGCAACGCAGTATGACGATTGCATAAAAGCGACCGCATAATCGCGATTACATAAGAAAAGACGGCGCCTCCCGAAGTAGGGAAGCGCCGTCTTCTTATGTTGCACGAACGGCTTACGTTGCGCAAGCGCCGTACGAACGCCGTATGACGAATCGATCAGTCGTCGCCGAGCGTCACGTGGATGCCGCCGACCAGCGTGCTCACCACGTTGTACAGCAGCGTGAGAATCACCACCAGCACGGTGAACAGCACCACTTCGATGATGGAGAAGATGGTGACCGCGCTCAGCACGGTGCTCAGCGAAAGCACGTTGGCAAGGTCGAATCCGCCGGCGTCAAGACCGGTGGAGGACACGATCTGCGTCACCTGATCAAACACGCCGACCACGTTCAGCAGCAGCCACAGCAGCGTCACCGCGACAATCTGGATGATGCCTCCCGCGATGGAAAGCATGAACGCCACCTTGGCCGCGGACCATGCGTCGATGCGGGTCAGGGACAGGCTCATGCGGCGGGCGCGAGGCGCGCCACGACGCGCTTTTTCACGAACCTTCACACCGCCGGACGCGGCGGCCATGTTCTCATGCGCCTGAGACTGTTCCGTACCGCTCAACGGCTGGCTGGATGCGGAACGGGCCACGCGTGGGGCCTGCGCCCCTGCCTGCGCCTGATGGCTTTCATTGTTCTCGCTCATCGTTGCTCCTTGCAGAATCTTGCCTACTTCTAGCCGAGGCTACCAGTTTTCGCAGACGATTCCCCGCCTGTGTCTCAGGCCTCTACATTCTCGCCATCGCCGGCATCGGAAGTGGCTTCCGTACCGGTTTCAGCGGAGTTTTCAGTAGTGGTTTCGGCTTGCGATTGCGCGGCTGCGTCGTTCTGGACTGCTCCGTTTTCCGCGGCGGCCTGCTCGGCGTCATCCTCGTCGGTCTCCTCGTTACGTGCTATGGAGATGATTTCGTCGTTCTTGTCAGGCTTGGCGAGCGTCACACCCTGGGTGGTACGTCCGGTGCGCTTGACTTCGGCGACGTTGGAGCGGATGACCTTGCCGGACTTCATGATGGCCATGATCTGGTCGGATTCCTCCACGATCACGGCACCCACCAGGGAGCCACGGCCTTCGGCGAGCTGCACGGCCTTGACGCCGTAGCCGTTACGGCCCTGCAGACGGTATTCGCTGATGGCGGTGCGCTTGGCGAAGCCCTCGTTGGTGACCACGAGCAGGTCCCTGTCGGAATCGCCCTGCACCACATCCATGGCCAAAAGCTCGTCGCCGTCGCGGAACTTCATGCCCTGCACACCGGCGGTCTGGCGGCCCATCGGGCGCAGCTGCTCGTCGTTGGCTTCGAACTTCAGGCTCATGCCCTGCTTGGAGACGAGGATGATGTCGTCGTCGGCGTTGCACAGCGCGGCACCGATCAGCTCGTCGGCGTTCTCGCCGTTCTCGTCGGTCATGAGTCGTACCGCGATCAGACCACCCTGACGCGGCGAATCGTACTCGGCCAGCGCGGTCTTCTTGACCTTGCCGGAACGGGTGGCGAGCACCAAGTACTTGGCCACGTCGTAGTTCGGAATCGACAGCACGGTCTGGATCGTCTCGTCCGGGCCGAACTGCAGCAGGTTCGCCACGTGCTGTCCCTTGGAATCGCGGGAGCCTTCCGGCAGCTCGTATGCCTTCAGACGGTACACGCGGCCCTTGTTGGTGAAGAACAGCAGCCAGTTGTGCGTGCTGGTCAGGAAGAAGTGGTCCACCACGTCGTCCTCGCGCAGCTTGGCGCCCTTGATGCCCTTGCCGCCGCGGTGCTGCGCGCGGTATTCGTCGGCCTTGGTGCGCTTGATGAAACCGGAGTGGGTCACGGTGACGACCACGTTTTCTTCGGCGATCAGGTCTTCGACGTTCATCTCGCCGGAGTACGGCAGAATCTTGGTACGGCGTTCGTCGCCATACTTGGCGACGATTTCGTCCAGCTCGTCGCCGACGATCTTGCGCTGGCGTTCCGGCTTGGCGAGGATGTCGTTGTAGTCGGCGATCTTGCGCATGAGCTCGTTGTGCTCGTCGAGGATCTTCTGACGTTCCAGGGCGGCCAGTCGGCGCAGCTGCATGGCGAGGATGGCGTCGGCCTGCACCTCGTCCACGTCAAGCAGGTCCATAAGGCCCGTGCGGGCGGTCTCCGCGGACTCGGAGGCACGGATGAGGGCGATGACCTCATCGATCATGTCAAGGGCCTTCAGATAGCCCTGCAGGATGTGGTCGCGTTCCTCGGCCTCGCGCTTGAGGTAGGCGGTACGGCGTGCGATGACTTCGAGCTGGTGGTTTACCCAATGACGGATGAACGCATCCAGGGACAGCGTGCGCGGCACACCGTCGACCAGTGCCAGCATGTTCGCGCCGAAGGTCTGCTGCAGCTGGGAATGCTTGTACAGGTTGTTGAGCACGACCTTCGGCACGGCGTCGCGCTTGAGCACGAGCACGAGGCGCTGGCCAGTACGGCCGGAGGTTTCGTCGCGCATGTCGGCGATGCCTTGGATCTTGCCGTCGCGCACCGCTTCGCGGATGGACACGACCAGACGATCCGGGTTGACCTGGTACGGCAGTTCGGTGATCACGAGGCACATGCGGCCCTTGATCTCCTCGGTGTTCACCACGGCTCGCATGGTGATGAGGCCACGGCCGGTACGGTACGCCTGTTCGATGCCCTTATGGCCGAGAATCGTGGCGCCGGTAGGGAAGTCCGGTCCCTTGATGATGCGGATCAGGTTGTCGAGCAGTTCCTCACGTCTCGCGTCCGGATGGTCGAGCGCCCAATGCACGCCTTCTGCCACCTCGCGCATGTTGTGCGGAGGAATGTTGGTCGCCATGCCGACGGCGATGCCGGACGAGCCGTTGCACAGCAGGTTCGGGAAGCGGGCCGGCAGCACGGTCGGCTCCTGCGTCTTGCCATCGTAGTTCGGCAGGAAATCGACGGTGTCCTTGTCGATGTCACGCACCATTTCCATGGCGAGCGGCGCCATACGGCATTCCGTGTAACGCATTGCGGCTGCCGGGTCATCGCCGGGGGAGCCGAAGTTGCCCTGGCCGTCGACGAGCGTGTATCGCATCGACCACGACTGCGCCATACGCACCAACGTGTCGTAGATGGCGGAATCGCCGTGCGGATGGTACTTGCCCATGACTTCGCCGACGACGCGTGCGCACTTGGAGTAGCCGCGGTCGGGGCGGTAGCCGCCGTCGTACATCGCGTAGATCACGCGGCGGTGCACCGGCTTCATGCCGTCTCGCACGTCCGGAAGGGCACGATCGACGATGACGGACATGGCGTACGCCAGGTAGGATTCGCGCATTTCCTGCTGCAGATCCTTCTTCTGGACGCGTTCGCCGACCATCAGGCCGTAATCGGTGTTGTCGGCCTCCTGCGGGCTCAACGGTTCCATGGAGCCGTCAGGCACGAACTGGCCGTCTTCGTTGCTGTTGTTTTCGTCTGCCAATTTCTAATCCTTGCTTTGAAGTCCTGCGAAACCCTACGCGTTTACGCGTCGATCCAGCTGACGTTGCGTGCGTTGCGCTGGATGAACAGACGACGTGGTTCGACTTCGTCGCCCATGAGCATGGAGAAGGTCTCGTCGGCCGCGGCCGCGTCTTCGATCTGCACCTGCTTCAGAATGCGATGGTCAGGATCCATGGTGGTCTCCCACAGTTCCTGGTAGCTCATCTCGCCCAGACCCTTGTAGCGCTGGATGCCTTCGCCCTTGGGCAGCTGGCGTCCGTTGGCCTTGCCTTCGGCGAGCACGCGGTCGCGTTCGGCGTCGGTGTACACGAAGTCGTGCGGGCCCTTGGTCCACTTCAGGCGGTACAGCGGCGGCATGGCCACGTACACGTAGCCGGCGGTGATCATCGGGCGCATGTAGCGGAAGAACAGCGTCAGGTTCAGGGTTGCGATATGCGCGCCGTCCACATCGGCATCGGCCATGATGATGACCTTGTGGTAGCGCACCTTGTTGAGGTCGAAGTCCTCGCCGTAGCCGCCGCCGACGGCGGTGATCAGCGATTCGATGGTGTCCGACTTCATCATGCGGTCCAGGCTTGCGCGCTCGGTGTTGAGGATCTTGCCTCGCAGAGGCAGGATGGCCTGCGTGATCGGGTTGCGTCCCTGGATGGCGGAGCCGCCTGCGGAATCACCCTCCACGATGAACAGCTCGCATTCTTCGGGGTTGTTGGACTGGCAGTCCTTGAGCTTGTCCGGCATGCCGGCCGATTCGAAGATCGACTTGCGGCGGGTGTTCTCACGTGCCTTCTTGGCGGCCAGACGCGCACGGGAGGCCTCGATGGCCTTCTGGATGATGTTCTTGGCCTCGTTCGGGTGGGCGTCGAACCAGTCGCCGAGCTTGTCGGTCATGACGCGCTGCACGAAGGTCTTCGCTTCGGAGTTGCCGAGCTTGGTCTTGGTCTGGCCTTCGAACTGCGGGTTGGTGAGCTTGACGGACACGACGGCGGTCAGGCCTTCGCGCACGTCGTCGCCGGACAGGTTCTCGTCCTTGTCCTTGAGGATGTTCTTCTCGCGGGCGTAGCGGTTGACCAGCGAGGTCAGCGCGGCGCGGAAGCCCTCCTCATGGGTGCCGCCCTCGGTGGTGGAGATGGTGTTGGCGAAGGTGTGCACGGCTTCGGAATACGCGGTGGTCCACTGCATGGCGATTTCCGCGGAGATGCCGATCTTCAGGTCCTCGGCCTCGAAGTCGATGACGTCCGGTTCGACCGGGGTGGCCTTGCGGGACTTCACCAGGTAGTCGACGTAGTCCTTGATGCCGTCGTTGTACTGGTAGGTGACGGTCTGGAACTTGTCTTCGGTTTCGGATTCCTCGCCGGAAACCTCGTCGCCGGCCTGGTCGGGCTCGCGCAGGTCGGTCAGGGAGATCTTCAGGCCCTTGTTCAGGAACGCCATCTGCTGGAAGCGGTTGCGCAGGATCTCGAAATCGTAGGTGGTGGTTTCGAAGATCTTGCCATCGGCCCAGAAGGTCACGGAAGTGCCGGTGGACTCGCCTTCCTCCATCGGCTTGCCCTTGAGCAGACGCGCGGTCGGCTTCTGGTCGATGTAGGTCTGGGTCCAGTGGAAGCCCTGACGGCGCACTTCGATGTCCACGCGGGTGGAGAGTGCGTTGACCACGGAGATACCCACGCCGTGCAGACCGCCGGACACTGCATAACCGCCGCCGCCGAACTTGCCGCCGGCGTGCAGCTTGGTCATCACGGTCTCCACACCGGAGACGCCCTCGCCAGGCACCTCATCGACCGGGATGCCTCGACCATCGTCCACCACGCGGATGCCGTTGTCCGGCAGAATGGTGACCTCGATATGGCTGGCGTATCCGGCCAGCGCCTCGTCGACCGAGTTATCGACGATCTCATAGACCAGGTGGTGCAAACCGCGCGGGCCGGTGGAACCGATGTACATACCGGGGCGGATACGCACGGCCTCGAGTCCTTCGAGCACCCTCAGATCGGAGGCCTCATAATGCTCGGGGGCCATGGATTCGTCAAGTTCGCCTTCGGTCAATTCCGCATTGTTGATGCGTTCCGCAGCCGCCTTCAGCTGCTCCTCTTTGCTGGTTTCGTCTGCCAACAGGCTTCCTTCCGTGACTACAGGGTCAACCTCCGTCATGAAGGTCATTCACGGAGGTGATATGGCTTACGAGGCCCGTAAAGGGCTCTTCTAGCCATTTGACCATACTGCATGTGATTTTACTCGTCTAACCCGACGAGCGCCATAGCGAGGCTTCTGCGAATTTGTTTGGTATCTTGGCTACCGCCGTCGAGCCCATTTGCGTGTGTATCCGGCGGCCGGGCCGGTCACGCGAATCTCGGTGATGGTCAATCCTTTGAGATTGCGACGGATGGTATCGGTGAGTTGGGGGATAAGGTAGGTCAGCTGCGTGGCCCAGACCGTGGATTCGGCGCGGATGGTCAGTACGCCGTCAGTGAAATCGGCGACTGCCGAATGGCTGGCGATGGCCTGACCCACCACTTGGTCCCAATGGTTGCGCAATTGCGCAAGCTTCATATTCGCCGTCCAGACGCCGTTGCCGGCGATGGTGGTCATCACGCTGCCCAGTTCAGCCGGATCGCGCCCCGGTTTGCCGAAGTTTTCGATGGCCTCTTCACGGCGGCGTCTGTAGTCCTTCAAGGTCGCCCCGCGACGGGAGAGCCGCTCGAATATTTCGGCCGGCAGTTTGGTCTCGTCCAGGTTGAGTTGGCGGGCGATCGGCGGGTTCATGACACTTTCCGTTCTACGGACGCGCTGTCCACCGCGGTTTTTTCGTCATACCCACCCAAACTCTCATTTTCCCGCGAATTGGACAAATTGCCCAGAGTTGGCAATATCACGGAAGCTGGTTCGTCCAGTGCGGCCACGTCGATGCGATGGGCCGATTCATAGTCGGGCACATCGCCTTCAGCGGCCACGGTAATCAGCACCTGATCCTGTTTTCTGGCGAAATCAAGAATCTGCGTGCGCCGGCTGTCGTCAAGCTGGGCGAACACATCATCGAGAATCACAATCGGCTGCAATCCCAACCGGTCACGCACTATTTCGAACAATGCCATTTTCAAGGCCAACGCCATCGTCCAC
>ENA-OOZN01002387-OOZN01002387.1-human-gut-metagenome-genome-assembly--contig:-NODE-2387-length-9995-cov-1.612877_pt1 | contig 9995 bp, 9 predicted proteins | sample MGYA00241187_ERZ501397 | MGnify/ENA primary metagenome ERZ501397 (study PRJEB25962, sample SAMEA2042921) | human gut metagenome | biome: human gut; feature: human-associated habitat; material: faeces... | reverse complement strand
CCACGGCTTAATCAATTACATATACGGTCAAAAAAGGCTTTTGCCGTGCGACATGGCATTTGATACCTTTTTCATTGACCCTTACGGCGATGTTATGCCCTGCAACGGAACTAAGGAAAAAGAGGTTATGGGCAATCTTAACGAAACGGATTGGGACACTCTTTGGAACAGTGAGCAGGCGGACAGAGTCAGAGAAAAAGTGCGCCATTGCGACAGGCAGTGCTGGATGATAGGCTCGGTTTCCCCTGCCATGCACAAGTATATTTGGGTTCCTGCCGCTTGGGTTATTAAGCACAAATTTCTTAGATTTTTTAAAGAAAACAAATATTCAATGTATGAAAACAAAATCTGCCGTGACTACCGTGACGGCAAGGTTACAAAGGCTGAGCTCGACAAACTTTCAACCTGCGATATGAACGCTCAAATTAATGACGGCCTTTCGGAAAAATCGAGAGAACAGCTTAAAAACAAAACCGGAGAGGAAATCGTAGACGCCGATATTATGGCTCAACTTAAATAAATTTTTTTGGTGAAATATGAAAGTATTAATTGTAAACCCTATTCTTTATACCAACGAGAACAGGAATATTAAAAAAGTTAATACAATTAAGGACACGATGATTTACGATTTGTGCTTAGCTTTTAAGAAAAAAGGGTGCGACGTTACGCTTGCCGCATCTGATTTATATAAGCCGAGCGAGAACGAGAGCTATCCTTTTAATATTATTTGGATGAGGACAAGGCTTACAAAACTTTTTCCGCCGCACACTCTCCCCTACTGCCCGGAGGTTAAGAAAATCGCAAAATCAGGCAATTTTGATTTAATAATCACGAGCGAAGTATTTTCACTCAATTCTCTCAAATTAGCGCTTTGCACTCCTAAAAATCTAATTGTTTGGCAAGAACTTGGTAAGCATAATCGTATTTTTCATGGGCTTGCTTCCAAATTTTGGTATGGCATTGTTGCAAAAATAGGATTTAAAAAAGCGCTTATTGTTGCAAGAAGCGTTCAGGCAAAGGAATTTATTTCAAAATACTGCAAAAATGTATCAGATACGATTATCGACCACGGCGTTAATATTGAAAAATTCACCCCTTGCAGAGAAAAGGACAGTCAATTTGCTATAAGCTCTCAATTAATTTCAAGAAAGCATATTGAAAAATCGATTGAAGCCTTTGCAAAATACTTAAATAAATATGACGACAGCGCAAAGCTTTATATAATGGGTGACGGCGATGAAAAGGAAAATTTGCGCAAACTTGCAAAAGACCTCGGCGCTGATAAAAATATTATTTTTACAGGCAAGCTCGGCCACAACAAGCTTATTGAAATACTGAAAAAATCAATTGCTATGCTTGTTTACACCGAGAAAGACAACAATATGGTGTCAATTGTCGAATCCATTGCGCTTGCAACACCTGTTATCACTACCGACATTCCCTACAATGCAAGCTATATTAAAGCTGAAAAATTAGGGATAGTAAACAATAATTGGAACGATGACGATTTAAGAAAACTTGCAACAAGTGATGAATATATAAATAACTGTATGAATTACAGAAAATACCTGCCGACAGAATATAAGGCAGAGCAGTTTTTAAAGGTTAAAGGACTTATTTGATGAACACAAAGGACAAAATCTTAAAAATATTTGAGGGCAACCCTCTTTATGAAAATTTCAGACTCGGTTATTGGAGAATGAGAACAAGAAAATCGCAAAAAGAACTTGAAGAAAACGCAAAAAAACGAGCAAACGGCTTTGATGACCGCCAATTTTCAAGGCTTAAGGAATTTGAAAATAAATATAACGGTGAGCGTTGCTTTATAATTGCAACAGGTCCATCACTCACAATTGACGATCTTGAAAAATTAAAAGATGAATATACCTTTGGCGTTAATTCAATAATCAAGCTTTTTGACAAAACGGATTTTAGACCTGATTTTTACGGAATACAGGACAAATTTGTCTACGGCGCCATGCAGGACGTGATAAAAAACACAAAATTTAAGACTGCTTTTTGCGCCGACGTTATCAAGAAGTACTATGATGTACCGAATGATTTTATACTCTTCCCCTATAATAGCGACTATCATTATTTTGACGTCAAATTCGGCGAATACAATGCCCAATTCAGCGACAATGCTTATGAAATTGTTTATGACGGCTATTCAATAACATATTCGCTTATTGAAATTGCCATATATATGGGCTTTAAGGAAATTTATCTTTTAGGCTGTGATTGCAGTTATCCTAAGGGTTCAAAAAGCCACGTGGTTGAAAGCGGCTTTGTTGACAAAAACGCTGTGTCAAACCCTATAAGAATGAGGGTCGGCTACAAATGCGCAAAAGACTATGCCGACAGTCATGGTATAAAAATATATAACGCTACACGTGGCGGTGAGCTTGAAACGTTTGAAAGAGTAGATTTAGATGAGGTTTTAGCAAAATGACAGAAACCGTAAAATACGATTTAGAAGCAATTACGAAAAAGCATTATTCTTTTCCCTATCTTTGCTATTTGATCATAAAAAATAGAGGATTTAGATACGTTTTTTATCTTAGAATGGCAGGCAAAAAGGGATTTTTAAAACCACTATTCATTTTTCTTCATTCAAAGCTTTCTCATAAAATGAATAATGAAATATCTTATAAAACAAAAATCGGCAAAGGCTTAACATTGGGCCATCCGTCATCAATAGTTGTCAACCCTGAGGCTGAATTAGGCGAGGATATTTCCATTTCTCACGGTGTTACAATCGGAATGGTAAAGTCGGGAAAAAGGCAGGGTGTTCCTACGCTCAAAAATCACATATACATAGGCGCAAATGCAAGTATTGTCGGTGGAATTACAATAGGCAATGATGTTTTAATTGCTGCCAACAGCTTTGTGGATTTCGATGTTCCGGATAATTCGCTTGTTATCGGAAATCCCGGTATTATAAAGCATAAAGAAAATGCCTGTACGAAAGATTATCACTAAAAATAAATCATTGAGGAAAAAGATATGAAAAAAATTGTTGCAATAGTACCTATGAAACTTAATAATCAGAGATTGCCGCAGAAAAACACGAAAGCGTTTACCAACGGCAAGCCGCTTTGCTATTATATTCTTTCAACGCTGTTAAAAATAGAAAAAATTGACGAGGTATATGTATATTGCAGCAATGAAGAAATAAAAAAATACATACCAAGCGGTGTAAAATATCTTAAAAGAAGCGAAAGTTTAGACCAAAATACCACTAAAATGAACGAAGTTTTAAAGGCATTTGCAAAGGATGTGCCCGCCGACGTTTATGTTATGACGCACACTACGGCACCGTTTATATCTAAGGAATCGATTGAAAAAGGGCTTGATGCTGTTTTAAGCGGTGAATACGATTCCTCCTTTGCGGCAAAAAAACTTCAAGACTTCTTATGGAAAGACGGCAAGCCGTTTAACTATGAACTTGACAATATTCCGAGAACGCAGGATTTAGAGCCGCTTTATGAGGAAACAAGCGGATTTTACATTTACAATTCAAGCGTAATCACTTCCCTCAACAGACGTATCGGCGAAAAGCCGTATATAGTTGAAGTGAATGAAATTGAAGCGGTTGACATTGACGAAAAAGAGGACTTCCAAATTGCAGATGCAATTTACAACAGTCTTTATAAAATTGAGGAATAATTATGAAAGAAACTTTAAGAATTTTCAGAGATAAGCTAAATAACAATGAATTTGTATACGGTCCTTTTATGAAAACAAGTGACCCTATGTTTGTTGAAGCGGTCGGTCTTGCCGGCTTTGACTATGTTATACTTGATATGGAGCACGGTCCTGTTACAATTGAAAATCAGCAAAACAATATTCGTGCGGCTGAGGCAAGAAATACTGTTCCTATTATAAGACTTAAAGACAGAGGCGGAAACACAATCGGCAAAGCGCTTGACATAGGTGCTTACGGCATACAGGTACCGCAGATAAACAACGCCGAAGAAGCGAAAAACGTGGTTAAATTTGCTAAATTCTACCCTTACGGAATGAGAGGCGTTTGCAGATTCGTAAGAGCGGCTGACTATTCAAATTGCGACAGATACAAGTTTTTTGAAAGTTCAAAGGATGTGCTCATCATTCTTCAGCTTGAGGGAATTAAAGCGATTGAAAACCTTGACGAAATACTCGACGTCGAGGGCGTTGATATCTTATTTATCGGCCCTTACGACCTTTCGCAGTCACTCGGCATTCCCGGCCAGGTTAATAACCCTGTTGTTGTAAACGCTATGAAGGATATCGTTGAACGTGCAAAGGCAAAAGGCAAGGTAGTCGGCACATTTGTTGACACACCACAGGACTTGAAAATGTGGAAAGAAATCGGCGTTCAATATTTAAGTTACAGCGTTGATGTCGGCATTTTTATTGACGCATGTAAACAGCTTAGAAAATCTTTTGAATAATAGTGGAGAAATAATAACCAATGGCACCAAAATTAACATTTAAACTATCCCTGCGTGAATTGATTTTTGCGTTTTTTATAGTATTATTACCTTTCAGCTTATTTGCCGAATATCATACAAGTTGGAACGAAATAGCATACTGTGACGAGATACTATGTATTATCTGCATTATCTATACGCTTTACTTTTCTTTTAAAAAAGGAATTAAGGGTAATGATTTAACACTTTTAATCCTTTTAATTGTTTGCTCACTTATCACTTTCGTAGGTAATTTTGTAAGTAAACTTATAACTTCTCCTCTGCCGATAATAGTTGACTTTATCTGCCTTGTTAAAATATTTATCGTATTTATTGTTTACAAGCAGGTTGCCGAGTACGACAAGAAAAAAAGAATGATACAATATCTTGCTCCGTTATCAAAACTTTTTATTTCAATTTCGACTCTTTGCGGCTTTATTTCCTTGTTTTTTGATATCGGAATGACTGGTAAAGATGTAAGATACGGTATTAACGAATACTTTTTTGTATTCAATAACAGCTCACGATACGGCTTAATTGTTGCCTGCTGTTTTCTTATATTGCATTTTAGCAATTCATCGCCAAAGGAAATGCTGGCATACAAAATTATGACGGTATTTGACATGTTGCTAACAACAAAAGGCGTTGTTTACATAATATTGGTTGTTTATATTGTATTATCCTTTATTTGGAGAAGAAAAAAGGAAACTAAATTTACAACAGGTAATACATTAATTCTTTCAATATGCATCATGATTGCATCGACACTGCAAATTAATACATATTTGCGTGACGAGGAATCGCCGAGAATGGTTCTCCTGCGATACGGATTTAAAACAGCAAACAAATATCTGCCGTTTGGCTCCGGTTTTGCGACATACGGCTCTGATATGGCGGCAAGATATTATTCCGTTTTATATAAACAATACGGTTTTACTAAAAGATACGGTCTTAATCAAACCTATGGTGCCTTTCTTAATGACTGCTATCTCGGAATGGTATTTGGTGAATTTGGTTATATTGGTGCGATAATCTTCTTTATTATGATAGGCTTTGTTTTCGTTCCGATTAACAAAATCACAATCAGTAAAGGAATAAAAATTCTTTCACTCAGTATATTTATAGCACTTATAATCAGCGCCATAGGCACAGCAATTATAAAATCAAGTATAGGCGTATTTGTTATGTGTGTTTTGGGTATGGTGTGCGGTTACGATACGGCATTTAAAAAAGCTGAAAATTCGGCAAAGAAAAGCATTGAAGAGGCTTGATAATAAAATATGGAAAAGCTGAAGAAATTAAAAACTAAATATTTTTCTCTCAGCGTTGCTGTTCGTGCGGCTGTTTGGTTTACATTTTGCAATTTGCTTCAAAAAGGCATTACAATGATATCAATGCCTATTTTTACAAGGCTTTTGACAACCGAGCAGTACGGCGAATTTACTGTTTATCAATCATGGTATTCAATTATTAATGTAATTGTCACCTTCAATTTATCAGGCAATTTAATACTAAACGGTATGTCAAAATACGAGAATCGGCGCAACGAATTTATTTCGTCAATTCAAACGCTTTCCTCTTGTATTACAATTTGTTTTTTTATTGCATATCTTATATTCCACAACTTTTTCAACCATATTTTTGGCCTTTCGACACTATTTATGGTTACAATGTTTGCACAAATGCTTTTTGAACCTGCATATCTTTTTTGGTCGCAAAGGCAAAGATACGAATATAAATATAAAGGGCTTGTTATTGTAACACTTATAACTTCCTCTCTCGGTCCTATAATCGGTGTAATTGCCGTATTATCAACGCAATACAAAGCTGAGGCAAGGGTTATTTCATTTGCAATAGTTCAAATTTGTGCAGGTCTTATTTTCTACATAATTCAAAGTATTAGGGGCAAAACCTTTTTTAATAAAGAATTTTGGCGCTTTGCGCTTTCGTTTAGTATTCCGCTAATTCCACACTATTTATCGCAAATAGTTCTCGGTCAGTCTGACAGAATTATGATTGACAAAATGATAGGTGCAAGTGAGGCGGCGATATACGGCGTATCATATAATTTAGCGGCAGTTATAACGCTTTTTGTAAATGCAATTAATAATTCTTTTGTACCCACACTTTACGAAAGCCTTAAGAGTAAAAAATGTGAGAATATAAAAAAGGTTGCTGCATTTTTAGCAATATTTATGGCAGGACTTATATGTGTATTTATGCTTTTCGGGCCTGAAATATTGACTATATTCGTTGCACCCGAATATATTAAAGCTAAGTGGATATTTCCTCCTGTTGCAGCTTCAATGTTCTTTACATTCATTTATGTGTTTTACGTAAATGTTGAGTTTTACTTTGAAAAAACAAATTATGTTATGTTCGTTTCTGTTTTAGGTGCAGTTGTAAATATTATTTTAAATTTAGTATTCATTAAAAAATACGGTTTTATCGCCGCAGGTTATACTACTGTATTTTCATATATAGTATTTTGCTTTGCACATTATTTATTATATAAATACATTGCAAAAAAGGAAAAAACAGGAAATGTTTACAACGATGGCATATTTATGATTTTAGGTATTTCAGTTTTAGCATTTATGCTTATTTGCATTCTCCTTTATAAATTCAACATAGTTCGATACATATTAATTGCCTTGATTGCGGTATTTGCTGTTATATTTAGAAAGAAGCTTATTTACGCCTTCAAAAAAGCATTAAATAAATAACGAGGTATTAGCTATGCTGATGATGTTTAAAGATATACTTCGCACGCTGATTTTTACATTGGTACCGGGTCTGATATTTGCTTTTTTAGTTATGTCTGCCTTGCCAACTTTTAAAAAATCAGGCTTTAAAAATACAATTAAAGGCTTTTTTAAAAGTCTGAAAAACAAAGACCATCTGTTTTTGTTTTTACTGTTAATCTACTTTTTTATAGTTATATACAGAACTCTTTTTCAAAGAGATTTCAGTTATGATTCGCTTAGTGATGTTTTTGGCGGATGGAAAATTTTTAAAACACAATACACAGGGCTTGACTATCAGGTTATAGGCAATATTGCAATGTTTTTTCCGTTCGGATTGCTTTGGACTTTGACATTTGAAAGGGAAGAAAAAAGTGTCAAAACATTGCTTATAACCCTACTTTCATCTTTATGTTTTTCCGCTTTTATTGAAATAACTCAACTTATTTTTTCAAAAGGTACGTTTCAGTTTTCTGACATTGTTTATAACACGCTCGGCGGTGTACTCGGCGCAGTAATTTTTATAATAATAAACCTAATAATTGAAAAAAAGAGAAGCAAATAAAATTTGCTTCTCTTTTTTGTTTATATCAATTCAATTGTAGATTTGAAATATTTAATTTATTAAAGACCTGTATTTTCTGCAATATATTTTCTTGCCTTGACTGCATACTCAAACGGATTAGCCTGCTCAGCCTCAACAACAACCCAGCCCTCGTAATCATTATCGGCAAGGATATCAAAAATAGGCTTGAAATCGACATCGCCGTCGCCCGGAACGGTGAACACGCCTGCTCTTACCGCATCAAGGAATGACATATGATTAGGAACGACCTGATTATTATAAACGTCCATTCTTACGTCCTTAAGGTGAACGTGCTTAACACGATTTATATATTTTTTCAAAACAGGAACAGGGTCGATACCTGCAAAGGTAAGATGACCTGAGTCAAAAAGAAGATAAACCAAATCAGGGTCTGTCATATCCATTAATTTATCAATTTCCTCAACTGTTTGAACGCCTGTACCCATATGGTGATGAACAGTAAAGAACATACCCTTGGATTTTGCATAAGCGCCCATTTCGTTAAAGCCTTTAGTAACAATCTCCCATTGCTCGTCAGTATAATAAGGCTTTTCATCAAGAATTGACTTATCAAGACAACCTTGAATAGAGTTGCCCTGCTCAGAAGCGCCTATTACCTTAGCGCCAAGCTTATAAAGCATATCGCAATGAGCTTTGAAAGCCTCAATTGTTTCCTCATAAGGCTTAGAAGTAAGATACGAAGAAAACCAAGCGTTGCAAATTTGCAAGCCACGAATATCAAGATATTTTTTTAAAACATCAGGGTCTTTAGGATATTTGTTACCTATTTCGGAGCCCTTGAAGCCTGCAAGTGCCATTTCACTTATGCACTGTTCAAACGTATTTTCAGCGCCCAAATCAGGCATATCGTCATTAGTCCAACCGATTGGAGCAATGGCAAGCTTTACTTTATCAGGATTAAGCATATTTATATTACCTTTCAAATTAATAGTCAAATGTTTCTTTAATGTGCTTTTGCATATCATCGTATGCCTTAGCAACTCTTTCGCTCTTTGAAACCTCGGCGACGCCAACTCTCCACCAAGACTCAAATCCCGGAGTCATAGTTTTAGGCAAAACCTTGATATCAAAAAGACAACTCTTAGTCTGCTTTTTAGCGTCCTTTAATGCCTCACGCAATTCGTCAGACGTACGAACAGTATAAGCCTTAGCACCGTAGCCCTCAGCAATTTTGGCAAAATCAACGTCAATTTCGTCACCGTCAAGCATACCGGTTACAGGATTTCTCGCTCTGAAAACAGTACCAAAGGTGTCAGTACCTTGGTTGTTTTGGAGATTTTCAATACATCCCCAGCCCATATTATCAAAAAGGCAAACGTTGATTTTAAGATTTTCCTGCAATGCAGTATAAAGTTCGCTGTGACCCATAATGAATGAACCGTCGCCGCAGAAAGTGTAAACCTCACTTTCAGGCTTAGCAAGCTTAGCACCGAGAGCACCGTTTACCTCATAGCCCATATTTGAATAACCGTATTCCATATGATAAGTGCCACGGTCCTTAGGTCTGAAAAGACGTTGCATATCGCCCGGAAGCGAGCCTGCCGAGCCAAGCGCAATAGCATCATTGTCCATAAATTCATTGATTATGCCGAGCGCAAGAGTTTGGTTAAGACCGCCCTCAAGCTCTGTAGAATAATATTTATCAACGATTTTATCCCACTCTGCCTTAGCATTTTCAATTTCGTTTGTATATTCACTCTTATATCCCTCGCAAGAGGAAATAAGAGCGGTGATTGCCTCTTTAGCGTCGGCAACAATAGCCTCGGCATCCATTTTATAAGCGTCAAACGGGCAAACGTTGATGCCCAAAACCTTTCTTTCCTCATTAAAAAGCCATTTTGATGAGGTTGTGAAATCGGTAAAACGAGTGCCGACACCAATAACAAGGTCAGCATCACGACCGATAACGTTAGCCGCTTTTCCGCCTGTTACGCCGATACCGCCGACATTAAGCGGATTATCCCATTTAATCAATCCCTTGCCTGCCTGAGTTTCGGCAATAGGGATATTATATTTCGTTGCAAATTCAAGAAGTTCATTTTCAGCACCGCTGTATCTTACACCGCCGCCGCAAACAATAATAGGCTTTTTAGCCTCTTTAATAAGCCTTGTTGCACGTTCAAGCTGAGCGGCAGATATAGGACGCCTGTCAAGATGCCATACTCTCTTTTGAAGGAAATGCTCAGGATA
>ENA-OOZN01002385-OOZN01002385.1-human-gut-metagenome-genome-assembly--contig:-NODE-2385-length-10013-cov-2.655553_pt1 | contig 10013 bp, 8 predicted proteins | sample MGYA00241187_ERZ501397 | MGnify/ENA primary metagenome ERZ501397 (study PRJEB25962, sample SAMEA2042921) | human gut metagenome | biome: human gut; feature: human-associated habitat; material: faeces... | reverse complement strand
GGACCGTGGTGGGGACTTGGACAGGCATTTTTAGCGGCACTGATCCGCAATCTGACCGGGCTTGGAAGCCCGCTGGCATTCCCTGGAAGCATGTGCGGGGCACTGCTTGGCGGACTTTTGTATCGCTATGGGAAAAAACTGCCGTTTGCCTACATCGGAGAAGTGTTTGGAACGGGCATCATCGGCGGCATGCTTTCTTATCCGGTGGCATCTCTGATCATGGGAAATCAAAGTGCAGCACTGTTTACATTTGTTGTGCCGTTCCTTGTCAGTACCTGCGGCGGTACGGTCCTGGCAGCTGTGATCACCGTTTCGATGGCGAAAATGGGTGTGCTTGCTAAGCTGCAGAACGGAGAAGTGTAGATGCGGATGGAGGTTTCAGATCAGAAAAATACCGGAATTTTTGCAGAAAAGATTGCTTCACTGCATCAGGAAATACAAAACAGGCGTCCGCTGGTGCAGTGCATCACCAATGCGGTGACCGTCAATGACTGTGCCAACATTCTGCTGGCAGCCGGTGCGTCCCCGACCATGGCACATCATCCGCAGGAGGCTGCTGAGATTTCCGCGGGGTGTGATGCACTGGTCTGCAATTTCGGGGCGATTGCGGATTATGAAGCGATGAAAAGTGCGGCACTTATGGCAACAAAGCTGGGGCATCCGATCGTGATCGATCCGGTCGGTGTATCCGGCTCCACTTACCGCAGGACAAAATGTATTGAACTGATAAAAAAAGCCGGGGCGGACTGCATCCGAGGGAATTATTCGGAGATTGCGGCACTGATCAAAAATGACAGAACGGTTGTCGGGGTGGATGCCATGCAGCAGCAGATCGATACACAGGCAATGCAGGAATTTGCCAGACAGAACAGACTGTTTCTGTGGGCATCCGGAGAGACGGACATTCTGACGGACGGCGAACGTCTGTGGTACTGTAAGAACGGCGATCCGCTGATGGCAAGGATCACAGGCAGCGGGTGTATGTCCTCGGCACTTTTAGGAGCCTTTCTTTCAATCGAAAATTCGCTGGAAAGTGTGGCGGCGTGCTGTGCATTTGTCGGTCTGGCAGGGGAGCTTGCGGCAGAAAAAACAGCTCAGGCACAGGGTGGAACGATGACCTTTCGCCTACAATTTATAGACACAATTTCGCTTATTTCATCACAAAACGAAATATTTTTAAAGAATAAGATCATAATTCCATAATTTTTAGCGAATAAAACAGGGTGGATATTTATACAAGTTGTGATATAATAGACTGGAATTGTTTTCGTGGATATCGTTTCGTGGAAAAGTCTGCTTTCGGTATCAGAGGAAAATAGAATTCCTGTTTTTAAAAAGCAGGCACGAAAGCTGAATTTAGAATGAAACAGATGAGGAGAATGACATGAGTTTCGAATTTATCAAAAAACTGCCCACTCCTGCGGAGATCCGCAAGGAGCTGCCCCTTCCGGCAGAATTAGTCAGGATCAAGGAAGCAAGAGACGCAGAGATCCGTGACGTTCTCACCGGCAAAAGCAATAAGTTTCTGGTGATTATCGGGCCCTGCTCCGCCGATAACGAAGATTCCGTATGTGATTACGTCAATCGTCTTGCCAAAGTGAATGAGAAAGTTAAGGACAAGCTGATCCTGGTGCCCAGAATCTACACCAACAAGCCCCGCACCACCGGCGAAGGCTACAAGGGTATCACCAGCCAGCCCGATCCCGAGAAGAAACCGGATTTCCTGGCAGGTCTGATGGCCATGCGTAAAATGCACATCCGCGCTATCAAAGAGACCGGTCTCACTGCCGCAGATGAAATGTTATACCCGGAGAACTGGGGTTATGTATCCGATATCCTCTCCTATGTGGCCATCGGTGCCCGTTCCGTAGAGGATCAGCAGCATCGTCTGACCGTCAGCGGCTTCGATGTAGCTGCCGGTATGAAGAATCCTACCAGCGGAGATTTCTCCGTAATGCTGAACTCCGTATATGCGGCACAGCACCCCCACTCCTTCATCTATACCGGATGGGAGGTGAATACCCACGGCAACGATCTGGCACACACCGTACTGCGCGGTGCTACCAACAAGCACGGTGCCAATATCCCCAACTACCATTACGAGGATCTGATCCGTCTGTGGGATATGTATGAAAAAATGGATCTGAAGAATCCTGCCTGCGTGATCGATGCGAACCATTCCAACTCCAACAAGCAGTTCAGGGAACAGATCCGAATCACCAAAGAAGTCATGCACAGCCGTAAACTCAGCCCCGATCTGCACAAGCTGGTCAAGGGCGTCATGATCGAGAGCTACATCGAGGAAGGCAACCAGAAGGTGGGTGCCGGCTGCTACGGCAAGTCCATCACCGATCCCTGTCTGGGCTGGGAAGACAGTGAGCGTCTGATCTACGATATCGCTGAGTACGAATAAAAAGAACGATTTTGCAAATGGGGTGCTGAATCGTTAAAACAGTTTCAAAAAAACTGCAGGAATCCTTTTAATAACGCAGGATTCACAAAACATTCCAATAAACATCCGAAGACCAGTGCGATCCATATGAGCGCCAGTTTTCCCAATCTGCCGGGCAGGGATTTTTTTCCCTGCCCGGTTGTGTGATGGTAAAAATAAATACTCCGGTGCATATCTTCACACCATCTGAGTAACAGGATCATAGCCGGCAGGTAACACAGATAATGAGGAAAGATGCTCACGATCCCCAGAAGGATCCCCTTGATTCCATACCTAAACACTGCCGTACTCAGAAAAAAGCCCACAGAGAATCCGTATTTTACGGTGACTCCTCCGCAGAAAATCCATCCCAGATAAGTCGTTGCCATGATAATAAGCACCAGAAAATTCCGACATCTTTTGCACAGCACGTACCAGAACAGGATACTGCTGTCCACGGTCATATATTTCATGCGATATAACGTGTCCTCATCCAGCATTCCCGCACGGTTTAACAGAATTCCCCGTCCGAAATACACCGCAAACAATCCCACCACAAATCCCGTCAAAAACAAAAAGTGCAGCGGGAGTTTTCCCGCAGGCAACATGGATCTGTTCCATTTCATATATTTTCGTCTCCCGTCAGGCGTTGTTAGTAATATATGCGGACAACATGGAAAATCATGCTTTCTTATTCGTCTTTCAGAAAAGAAAAAGTCCATCCGGACAGGTACTGCCTGTCTGGATGGGGTTCCCTAAAATCATTATGTAGCAACCGGTCGTGACTGCTTTTGTCTGTAACGGAATTACTCACTCAGGTATTTGGATGCGTAAGTTAAAATGCCGCAGATTGTCTTGGCATCCTGGATCCTGCAGTCGTAGATCATCTGCTTTAATTCTTCTACGGAATAAGCCTCTACATTGATGAATTCATCTTCATCCAGATGCTGGTTTCCTCTGTCTTTCAGTCCTCTGGCCAGATAAATATCGATCTTCTCATTGCAGAATGCCACTGTGGTATAAATAGAGGTCAACAGTTCCACATGGTCAGTATGATACCCGGTCTCTTCCTGCAATTCCCGCATAGCTGCCTGATCCGTGGGCTCTTCTCTCCCGTTCAGTCCGCCTGCCGGGATCTCTAACGTCTCACGCTCCAGGGCATTGCGGTACTGACGCACCATCAGAAGCTTACCGTCTTCTCTCACGGCTACTACTGCAGCCGCCCCTTTATGGTCGATCAGATCCCATTTTGCTATATTACCGTTGGGAATCTGCATGGTATCCTGATAATAGTCGATAATAGCACCCTTTGCTACCAGATCACGGCTGATACGCTTGAATTCTTCCATGACTTATCATCCCTTCTCATCCAAATCGAATACTTACCTGTTTTCCAGTAATTTATCTACGCTCACCATCTTGACGCAGAGTACGAACAGATCCGTAGCCATTGCCATCTCCTCCGGTGTGGGGAAGGAAGGCGCAATACGGATATTGAAGTCCTTGGGATCCTTCTTGTAGGGGAAAGTAGCGCCTGCTCCGGTCAGAGTCACGCCTGCTTCCTTACACTTTGCCACGATAGCCTTGGCACAGCCTTCCAGGGCATCAAAGGAGATGAAATATCCACCGTTGGGCTTAGTCCAGGTACCGATGCCTAAGCCTCCCAACTCATTCTCCAGCACTTGCAGTACAGCCTCGAACTTGGGACGCATGATCGCTGCGTGCTTCTTCATATGTTCACGTACACCATTGATATCCTTGAAATAACGTACATGGCGTAACTGGTTGATCTTATCATAACCAATCGTCTGGATCGTCATGGACTTGCGCATATCATCCAGGTTTGCCTTGGAAGATGCAATAGCCGCAATGCCGGCTCCTGCGAAGGTTACCTTGGAGGTGGAACAGAACTCGAATACCATGTCCGGATGTCCTGCTTTCTCACACTCGGAAAGAATCTCTAACAGCTGGTCCTGTCTGTCATCATATAAATGATGGATGGCATAGGCATTATCCCAGAAAATACGGAAATCCGGTGCGGCAGGCTGCAATGCTGCGAAACGTCTTACAGTCTCATCGGAGTAGGAATAGCCCTGAGGGTTGGAGTATTTCGGTACACACCAGATACCCTTGATGGCAGGATCTTCAGACACCAGCTTCTCTACCAGATCCATATCCGGTCCTTCGGGTGTCATGGGCACATTGATCATTTCGATTCCGAAATGCTCTGTGATTCCAAAATGTCTGTCATATCCGGGTACGGGACACAGGAACTTTACATGATCCAGCTTACACCAGGGGGTATTGCCTAAGATGCCATGGGTCATAGCCCGGGATACGGTATCATACATGATGGTCAGGCTGGCATTGCCACAAACGATCACATTTTCCGGCTTCACTTCCAGAATGTCAGCGATCAGTTTCTTTGCCTCAGGAATACCGTCCAGGCCACCATAATTTCGAACATCCATTCCATCCTCAGCCTTCATAGCGCTCTGAGAATTTACAACATCGAGATAATCCATTGTCATATCCAGCTGGTTAACTGCCGGTTTTCCTCTGGACATATCCAGTTTCAGGCCTTTGCCTTTTGCATCTTCATATGCAGCGTTCAGCTCTGCCTTCAATGTTAAAAGTTCTTCCTTGGATAATTCCTGATATGCTTTCATTTCGTACCATACCTTTCTCGTTTTTTCCCATAGGGAATACGCTTTCTTCTGTGGACGTTGGATAATCGTATACAATCATACACTTCGAATATCATACTATAAGAAAGTTCTTTGTACAATACCTTTTTTCGAAAATTTTATCAAAAAAGCTGCTGTGCTTTAACAGCACAACAGCTTTTCTTACTTCGTATGAAATTGTCATTTCTGACTGGTCAGTTATTTGGCGTAATCAATTACGCGGCTCTCACGGATCACATTTACCTTGATCTGTCCGGGATATTCCAATTCAGCTTCGATCTGCTTGGAAATATCTCTTGCCAACAATACCATATCGGCATCTGAAATCTGCTCGGGCACTACCATAACACGAACTTCACGACCTGCCTGAATAGCAAAAGATTTATCTACACCTTTGAAATTGTTTGTGATATCTTCTAACTGTCTTAATCTGCTAGTATAGGTTTCCAGTGTTTCCCTTCTAGCTCCCGGTCTTGCAGCGGATATTGTATCAGCAGCTTGTACAATACATGCAATCAGGGAAGTAGGCTCTACATCGCCATGGTGAGATTCCACGGCATTGATAACCGTAGCGTTCTCTTTATATTTCCGACACAGTTCAGCACCCAGCTGAATATGAGAACCTTCCATTTCGTGGTCAAGCGCTTTGCCGATATCGTGCAAAAGACCTGCTCTTCTTGCCTGCTTTTCATCTGCGCCTAATTCGGCAGCCATAAGACCTGCGATATATGAAACCTCAAGCGAATGCTTTAATACGCTTTGACCGTATGATGTACGATATTTAAGTTTGCCCAAAAGCTTTACAAGCTCAGGGTGAATTTGACCGCAATTAGCTGAAAGAACTGCTTTTTCGCCCTCTGTTTTAATTGTTTGATTAACTTCACGAGTAGCTTTATCAAAGCATTCTTCAATCTTTGTCGGATGGATTCTTCCGTCTTGAATAAGATGCTCAAGTGTGAGCCTTGCAATCTCACGTCTGACAGGGTCAAACGAACTGATTGTAATAGCCTCAGGCGTGTCGTCAATGATTAATTCAACACCTGTAATTGTTTCGATAGAACGGATATTTCTACCCTCTCTTCCGATAATTCTGCCTTTCATTTCGTCATTCGGAAGAGCAACAACCGAAACAGTTGTTTCAGCTGTGTGGTCAGCCGCACAACGTTGAATTGCAGTTGAGATGATTTCTTTAGCCAAAACATCACTTTGGTCCTTAATCATCTGCTCGTTTTCAAGAATACGCTTGCTTTTTTCAGTGTCAAGTTCCTCATTAAGGTTGGCAAGGAGCTGGTCCTTCGCCTGCTCTTGAGTAAGACCTGAAATGCGCTCGAGCATATCAAACTGGCTTTTCTTGATGCCGTCGATTTCGAGTAGCTTGTCGTCAAGCTGCTTTTGCTTAACGCTGATATTTTCATTTTTCTTTTCAAGGGAATCTGCTCTTTTATCAAGATATTCTTCTCTTTGATTCAAGCGGTTCTCTTGCTTTTGAACCTCTGTTCTTCTTTCACGAATTTCCTTATCGGCATCGTGACGAAGCTTGTGTATTTCATCCTTTGCTTCAACAAGCCTGGCTTTTTTAGTAGCCTCTGCCTCATTTAAAGCATTATTTATAATTTTGGTTGCCTGCTGAGTTGCAGAACCGATTTCTTTTTCACTTGTTTTTCTGCGATGCTCACCGCCAAACACGAAACCGATAACACCAAAAATCAATGCACATAAAACACCGACAATAATCGGCACAATTACACTACTCATTATCAAACAGCACCTCCTTCTTCATTAATTTTTAATTTCTTAAATTTTTTTAATCTCGAAATTTTACCATCAGAAAAGGTACAGTTTATAATGCAAATTTTACTAAAAGTCATACAAAATTCAATAACAATATGTAAAACTTATCTAATAATATACACCTATATCTTGTATATGTCAAGTGTTTTTAAATGCGTAAAAATATATGTAGCCTTGCAAATTCATTAATGAAAATCATCAAAAGTGTTTATTTAAACGAAATTATGTAAAAATATCTGTTGACAATATTTTTTTTTGGTGTTAAAATGAGGTCAAATCGATGAGAAGGACACGATTTGCTTTTAACCTTTTCTCAGAGAGCGCACGTTGGGTGGAAGTGTGCAAAAGGCAAAGTGAATTACCACCTTTGAGTACCTTTAATACAGGTCGGGCGCTCCCGTTACAGAGTAGATGAGCGGCGCAGTTTTGTTTGTTTTAATGTTATTGCGCAATTCAGGTGGAACAGTGGATTATTAATTCACCCTGATTAATTTCAGGGTGATTTTTTTTATTTATGGAGGGAATAACAATGATTATTAAATTAAAAGACGGTTCAATTAAGGAATATGATTCACCTACTACAGCTGCTGAAATAACCAAAGATATTTCAATGGGGCTTTACAGAAACGCTTGTTGCGTTCTTGTTGACGGTAAGGTTAAGGATTTAAGAACTGTTATTGACAGCGACTGCTCTTTTGAAGTTCTTACATTTGATGATGAGGACGGAAAAAAGGCATTTAACCACACCGCATCTCACGTTATGGCTCAGGCAGTTAAAAGGCTTTATCCAAATGCCAAGCTTACTATCGGTCCTTCTATTGAAAACGGATTTTATTACGATTTTGACATAGATACTCATTTCACTCAGGATGACCTTGATAAAATAGAAAAAGAAATGAAGGCTATTATTAAGGAAAACTATCCTATTGAAAAATTTGAACTTCCTGCTGACGAAGCTGTTAAACTTATGGAAGAAAAGAATGAGCCTTACAAGATTGAACTTATTAAGGAACACGCTGCTAAAGGCGAGCATATCAGTTTTTATAAGCAAGGCGAGTTTACGGAGCTTTGCGCAGGTCCTCATCTTATGGAAATGAAGGTTATTAAGGCATTTAAGCTTACTAACTGCACAGGTGCTTATTGGAGAGGCGATGCTGATAATAAGATGCTTTGCCGTGTTTACGGTATCGCATTTCCTAAGGCTTCGATGCTTGAAGATTATCTTAATATGCTTGAAGAGGCTAAAAAGCGTGACCATAACAAACTTGGCAGAGAGCTTGAACTTTTCACAACTGTTGATTATATCGGTCAGGGCTTGCCTATCCTTTTGCCAAAGGGTACTAAGATTATCCAAATCCTTCAAAGATTTGTTGAGGATGAGGAGGCAAGACGTGGCTGGCAACTTACAAAAACTCCTCTTATGGCAAAGAGCGATTTATATAAAATTTCAGGTCACTGGGACCATTATAAAGAGGGTATGTTCGTTTTAGGCGACGAGGAAAAGGATAAGGAAGTATTTGCTCTTCGCCCTATGACTTGTCCGTTCCAATATCAGGCTTATCTTAATAAAGCTCGTTCTTATCGTGATTTGCCGCTTAGATATGACGAAACCTCGACTCTTTTCCGTAACGAGGCTTCAGGTGAAATGCACGGTCTTATCCGTGTTCGTCAGTTTACTATTTCAGAGGGACATTTAATGTGTACTCCTGATCAACTTGAGGACGAATTCAGAAGTTGCCTTGAACTTGCAACGTTTATGCTTAAAACTCTCGGTCTTTATGAAGATGCTTCATTCCGTTTCTCGAAATGGGACCCTAACGACCGTGAAAAGTATATCGGCACTGAGGAGCAGTGGGACGAGGCTCAGTCTAAGATGAAAAATATTCTTGATGACCTTGGTATTGATTATAAAGTCGGTATAGGTGAAGCCGCTTTCTACGGTCCTAAGCTTGATATTCAAATCAGAAATGTTTACGGCAAGGAAGATACTCTTATTACTATTCAAATTGACCAGATGCTTGCCGAGAAGTTCGGTATGGAATATGTTGATAAGGACGGCACAAAGAAAAATCCTTATATTATCCACAGAACATCAATCGGTTGTTATGAGCGTACTCTTGCATATCTTATTGAAAAGTATGCAGGTGCATTCCCGACTTGGCTTGCTCCTGTTCAGGTTAAGCTTCTTCCTATCGCAGACCGTCACCTTGATTATCTTTATGATGTTAAAAAGGCTCTTGAGGCCAAGGGAATTCGCTGTGAAATTGATGACAGAAGCGAGAAAATCGGCTTCAAGATTCGTCAGGCTCAGCTTGAAAAGGTGCCTTATATGCTCCTTGCAGGCGATAAGGATATTGAAAATAATACTGTATCGCTTCGTACACGTTCAGGCGGAGATAAGGGTGCAATGTCACTTGATGAATTTGTTGACAAGCTTCTTAAAGAAGTTGACGATAAATCACTTGAATTAACAATGTAAAAAAACAGAGGCGACCGACGGTCGCCTCTGTTTTTTTGGTGGGAGTGAACTATGCAAAGTATTGATAATGCACTTGAAAAATTGTCTAAATCCAAATTTCGTTCTTCTTTTCATCTAAAAGCAAAGGATATTGCTTATATAGACGAAAAGGGAATGGATACCGTGCGCCGTCACGCAGAAGATTTTATTGAAAAAAAGCTTGCACCGGCATATCCTGAAAACGACGGTAAGCAAACCCCGATGAAAAATCATCCCGTCTTTATTGCCCAGCACGCTTGCGCCTGCTGTTGCAGGGGTTGCCTTGAAAAATGGTATAAAGTACCAAAGGGAAGAGAGCTTACAAAAGCGCAGCAGGAAAAAATAGTCAATCTTTTAATGGCTTGGATAAAAAAAGAATACAATAGTTATAAGAACCGGTAAAAACAGTTGTATCTGTTAAACAAAGTGTAAAAATATATAAAATTATAATATTTGGTGATTGTTATGACTCAAAAGCAAAGAATGGAACAGGGGTTGATTTATGACCCTACAGCTGATGAAATAATGAACGAGCAGACAGGTGAGGCGCAGTATTTGAAAGAATATAACTCGCTCGGCTTGGGCAATGAAAAGAGGATTGAGGAAC
>ENA-OOZN01002383-OOZN01002383.1-human-gut-metagenome-genome-assembly--contig:-NODE-2383-length-10036-cov-1.512774_pt1 | contig 10036 bp, 6 predicted proteins | sample MGYA00241187_ERZ501397 | MGnify/ENA primary metagenome ERZ501397 (study PRJEB25962, sample SAMEA2042921) | human gut metagenome | biome: human gut; feature: human-associated habitat; material: faeces... | reverse complement strand
GCTTTTGTACGTTCCATACTCTCGCTTGTACGTCCTCTCCAGAAGTTTCCTCCTCCGATAACGATCGCTACCTGAAGTCCCTCATCTACTAATGTCTTTACCTGACGTGCTGCATCTGCACATGTTGCTTCATCAAATCCTGTCTTCTTATCTCCGGCAAGTGCTTCTCCACTTAACTTTAAAAGCACACGTTTCATATCTTTTAAATCTTTCATTGGTCTACCTCATTTGTTCTTTCTTTGCCAAATCACTATGTGAAATTATATCATATCATCAAGAAAAGAACAACTATAAAAAGGACCTCTTTCGAAATCGAAAAAGACCCTTTTGTGTTTACAAATTCTTTCGTCCATTTAATATTGTAAAAAGCATAAACAACACTGGTATGATCAGTGCCTCAAACTGAGTTACTGAATATGCTTTAAATACAACATTTAAAATAATCGTGGCAATCGTAATTGCGATCAGTACAAGACTGACATAAAAACATCTTTTACATCCTTCCTGTGTATTTCCATCTTTAAGACCCGTATATCCACCGACCATTGCTGCTACTGCGTAGCCGCCGATCAAAACAAGTCCAAGATAAAACTTTGTTGCAGAAGTCGTCGTTCTTCCATAACCTACAAGCCCTAACAGATTCAATAACTGCAACACACCCTGAATCAAAACGAGTCCTGAGATTATCTTAAAAAATATATTTTTTGTTTTGTTTTGCATAATCGCTAGTTCCTTTTTATTTTTATGTTGTCGCTGTCTCCTTCATACTACTTCGAAAGATTCCCTCATCTTTGTCTTCTTATTATCCAATTTAATCCAATTTCTGGATCTGTTCGATAACTTTTTGATATTCTTTCTCAATTTCACCGATCACTGGCAATACTTCTTCGCGCTGTCCTGCACGGATCATATCTACTGCTTTCGCACTTTTTTGCTGTAAATGTGTAAACTCCAGATTGCTTGCAATTCCTTTCATCGTATGAGTTGTTCGAAGAATTTCATCATAATCCATCTTATCTACTGCTTCTTTAATCTGTTCATAAGTAGGATCATCTAAAAACTTACGGACAAACTTTTCCACCAGTTTCTGATTTCCCATCATACGGCTGCTTACATTTTCATAACTTTCATCAATACTGTCATAAAACTCCTGAATATTCATTACTTCTCCTCCATTCAAATTATTTTGAATAACCTAAAATGGATTATAGCATATTTAACAAAATTCAACAATTTAATTCTATATTTTATACACCAGAAGTTTTTTCGACACCATATTTCTTTCTACGATATGCTTTCCATATAGTGATGACTTCTTCTACGATCTCGTTCTTCATTTTCTTCCAAGATTTCTTGTTTCGCATTCATAACAAGCATCTGCAGACGATTTTCGATATTCGCAAAACTGACATCTGGATCATAGTCTAATGGAAGAATCTGTGCATTTGGATACATTTCTTTTAATTTTTTAGAAATACCTCTTCCAACAACATGGTTTGGCAGGCATCCAAATGGCTGTAAGATCAAGAAATACTTGCATCCATGTTTTGCGTGATGAATGATCTCTCCTGGAATCAGCACACCCTCTCCTGCATCAAATGTATGATGAATGATCGGATCACTGTCTTTTACCAGATCATCCATACGGATCGCTGGTTTATATAAAGGATGTCCTTTTGCAATGGAATCGGTCAAACTGTGTGCAAGATCAAAGAACATGTCTGCTGTCCGAAACCAGATCTTTTGATCTATTGGTTTATTTAAATGATATTCCCTGATCTGTGAATCCTGATAAAAGTATGTCTTACGGATAACATCCGTCATACGTGCTTCAATGATCTCAAATCCATTTTCTTCCAGATATTTTTCAATGTCATGGTTTGCTCCTGGATGAAAGTTCAGAAGATATTCCCCAACGATCAGAATCTGTGGTTTTAAGTTCGTACGATCATAAGAAATATTTTTCATGATAGAAATAGCCTTCTTAAATCCTTTTCTTGCACCAAGAACTCCTGACTTTTCCAATCCATCGATTACAAGATCAAGGGCTTTGTCAAACGCTTCATCTGCACTTCCTTTGACTGTTTCATATGGACGGATCTTTCGTAATAATTCCTCCAATACATCGATCATCGGTAATGCAAATGCGATTTTTACAGAAGATGCCAGATTTAATTTAAATCCTGGGTGCATATTATGAGAATCTGCATCATCATTTGTCAGGATCGGAATATGGTCATATCCTGCATCATCAAGAGCTTTTCTTAGTAGTGCCCCATAATGTGTCAGTCGACAGTCTCCGACATATTTCCCCATAACGATCGCAACATCTTTGTCATCATACTTTCCACTTTCCAGTGCCGCCAATGCTTCTCCGATGACGATCTGTGCTGGGAAACAGATATCGTTATGTACATATTTCTTTCCCAAACGAATTGCTTCTTCACGCCCGATATCCAAAGCAACTGCCCGAATTCCTTGTCCTCTTAATGCCGCTGTCATAATTCTGCAAAATGCATGCGATGTATTTGGAACCAATGCGATTTTTTCTTTTCTGTGTTCTTTTGTAAACTTGACTGGATATGGTTCTTGCAACTCTTTTACTTCTAATTTCTGATGTTTCTCACGTCCCATTTTCACTGTCTCCAAGAAAGAACGCACACGGATTCCCAATGGTCCTTGATTATCACTTTCATCTACTTTTAAGATCAATGGTGTTTTCCCGGAAATTTCTTTCATCATTCTCGTGATCTCATCGGATAGATAAGCATCATGTCCACATCCAAAACTTACGAGCTGTACATATTCCAGATGCTCACTTTGCGCACATAAGATAGCAGAAGATAACATTCTAGCATGATAGTTATTTACAATATCCAGACGGCTTTTTGAGAGTTCTGTCTGATTCACTTCTGGCAGGGAATCTGCGGTTAAGACTGCGATGCCTGCTTTTGTAAACATCTTAGACAGATCGTGATTAACCAGTGTATCGTTCTGATATGGACGAGATGCTAAAACAACTGCAAATTCATTCTTTTCCTTTACTTCATTTAGAATCTCTTCTCCTCGTTTCTTTAACTGTTGGTCAAAAGATTTCTGAGCCTGATCTGCTGTATGCATTGCATTCATAACCTCTTCTTTTGAGACATGATATACTTCTTCCATATATTTTACCAACTGACGCTGTCTGTCCTTTTTGGTATGCCAATGGAATAATGGTGCATCAAATGGCACATTCCATTTATCCTGTGGATTATCAGAATTCCTGATAACGATCGGATAACCTTTTACCACCGCACACATAGACTCACTTGTTTTTTCCATATTCTCTGGCGGTACTGTTGTGATCGATGGCATAAAAATATGATCTACATGATATTTTTTCACCAGATTTCTAAGATGTCCATGCACAAGTTTTGCTGGAAAACATACCGTGTCTGATGTCACTGCTGACAACCCACTTTCATAAATCTCTCTTGTACTTTCATCCGATAATTGTACTTTGTATCCCAAACTTTTGAAAAAAGTTGTCCAAAATGGCATCGTATCCCAATAGGATAACACTCTTGGAATTCCGATCGTGATATCTCTTTCTGTTTTAGGCACTGGATAAGGATATTCTTTGAACAATAATTTCTTTCGCTCTTGGAATAAATCTGGAACACTCTGTGTTTTTCGGATTGTTTCTTTTAACTGCTTTCCAACCTCATCATTTCTTGGATCTCCGATGATCTCGCCTTTTTCACATCGATTATTTGTTACCCAGGAATTTCCATTTGAAAATTGAACAATTGTTCTTTGACAATGATTCGTACAAAATGGACAAGGTGCATTTGCCTGCTGCTCATAAGAAAATGTATCTAAATCACGAAGATCCCATGTGCTCACTTCTTTCGGATTCTTCTCATATTGCTCTTTTGCGATCAATCCGACACCAATTGCACCCATGATCCCTGGATATGGTGCTCTGATCACTTCTCTTCCTACATATTCTTCCATCGCACGTAAAACCGCATCATTTTCAAAAGTGCCACCTTGTACCACGATCTTAGTTCCAAGAGAATCAAGATTTGATACGCGGATAACCTTTGTAAATACATTCTGGATGATCGATCTGCATAATCCAGCCATGATATCTTCTGGATTCTTACCGTTTCGCTGCTCTGTGATAATACTGCTGTTCATAAATACCGTACAACGACTACCCAAAACTGCTGGGTTTTTAGACGCAAACGCTTTCTTTGCAATCTCTTTTGTCGGAATATGTAAAGAGGATGCGAAGTTTTCAAGGAATGAACCGCATCCAGAAGAGCACGCCTCATTTAATAAAATATTTGTGATAACTCCATCCTCTAACCAGATTGCTTTCATATCCTGTCCACCAATATCCAAAATAAAAGAGGCGTCTTTGACATATTTTTCAGAAGCTCTTGCATGTGCTACCGTCTCAACCGTATGGCAAGGGATTTCAAAAGCTTTAGAAAACAGCATTTCTCCATACCCAGTCGTACCAGCTGATAAAATTTCTAATTCTGCTCCTGCTTCTTCATATCGTTTTCTTAAACAGATCAAGGCCTCTTTCGCTACTTTCAGTGGATCCCCTTCATTCGGTGCATAAAAAGAATCCAGAATTTCTTCTTGTTCATCTAATAATACAAATTTTGTTGTGGTACTTCCTGCATCAATCCCAAGAAAACATCGAACAACCTCTCCTTTTTGTGGTTTCTTCCATGTCACCTGTTTCTTCTTATGTGCTTCTTTAAAAGCATTTTCTTCTTCTTTTGATTCAAAAAATGGTTTTGCAATTTCTCCTGAAACGTGGGAATGATCTTTCTGTGCGTCTTCCAGTATTACTAACATTTTATTCACATCTTTTGGTTTGCTGTCTGCAAACATCTTATCCAAAGATAATGCTGCCCCATATGCAATCATTAATTCTGAATGCTTTGGGCAAAGAATCTCATCTTCTTTCAAATCCAGACGTTCAGCAAAAACTTTTACCAGAGTTGGATGAAATGTTAATGGGCCACCTTCAAATGCAACAGGTTTTTTAATCTCCAATCCCTGTGCCAACCCTCCGATCGTCTGTTTCGCGATCGCATGGAATGCGGATAACGCAAGGTCTTCCTTGGCTGCTCCCTGATTCAGAAGTGGTTGGATATCTGTCTTTGCATATACCCCGCATCTTCCAGAAATATCATATAAATGTGTTCCTTTTTGTGCCAACTCATTAAACTGTTCCACTGGTACTTTTAATACGGATGCAATTTCATCAATAAATGCTCCCGTTCCACCCGCACAGCTTCCATTCATACGCATATCGGAAACACTTTGTGACTGTCCATTTTCAGAATCTTTAAAAAAGATCATCTTGGCATCCTGTCCACCTAATTCAATTGCCGTTCCGACCTGGTCAAACTGATCTTGTAATGCGATCGCATTGGCTGCAACTTCCTGCACAAATGGTACTTTTAAAATAGATGCCACTGGTTTTGCCCCAGAACCAGTCAGACACAATCTGATCTTCTTATCTCTTATATGTCCGCAAAACTTCTTAATGCTTCGGATCACACTTGCGATCTGATTTGCATGATGTCTTGCATAATCAGAAAATAACAGTTGATGACGGTCATTGGCATCAACTGCTACTATTTTGGTTGTCGTAGATCCTACATCGATCCCGACTAATATATTTTGTTCGTTTGATTTTGTCATTTCGTTATTCATCATTCGTTATCGTCTTTTCTCCTTCTTTTGAGCTTTACGTTTTATCATAACTCAAATTAATAGAAAATGTAAGATAAAAAATGGATTTTAACACTTTCTTCACACTTTTTCATTTAGTTTCTGCTTACGTTCCCTCCAATCTGGAAGAAAATGACTCATCAAATCATAAAATCTCTGGTTATGGCTTGGTTCTAAAAGATGACATAATTCATGCACCAAAACATACTCTACACATTCCTCTGATTTTACAGCCAGCTGCAGATTCATCCGAATCTTTTTACTGTGAATACTACAGCTTCCCCATCTTGTTTTCATATCTCGAATCGTAAAACCATTCGCATGAACTTTCATGATCGATTCCCATCTCATTGCATATTCTATGATCTTGTCTTCCAGCCATTTCCTTTGTTCCAGATTAATTTCCTGCTGTGATGAATTTTGTCTGTTTTTTACTTTTTCATGGTTTTTTAAAATCCACTCTTCTTTTTTCTTAAGGAAACGAAAAACCTCTTCGTCGGAAACTCTCATTGGAACTGTTACCAAAACATCTCCGTTTGGAGGTTTCACGTAGATATTTATATTTTTAATCTTCCTTCGCTCAATCTCAATATTTAATGTTCCTATTTGTTTTATCATTATTCTTATTTCTTTCTCTGAATCAGCATATGGATCAATACATACAAAACAATCAGAAACCCTAATATAAATCCTGCCACACTAAGATATGGCATTCCTAACACTCTTGGTGTTACATCACTTAGACATAAAATTGCAGAGCTAAACCAAAGTGCCATCACGATCAATACAAGCAACAGATGATCAAATCCTTTTTTTAATTCTCTGCCTGCTTTCTCGATCTGCGCAGATTCAATGTTTACCCTTACCTGTCCATTCTTTGTAATGTTCAAAAGATCTGATACCTGTGCTGGTATCTCCAAAGATTTCTTAGATGACCCATAAATATCTCTCAAAGCATGTCTTATCTCTTTCTTTATATCAATCTCATGAAACATATTCGCAGACATATAAGAAGTCAATATCTGTATCATATTCACTTCTGGAGAACATAATTTCAATGTTCCTTCCATAGTCACCATACTTCTTGCAAGCAGCGTAATATCTGGTTCGATCGCAATCTTATGTTTCTTCAAAAGCCCTATTGCATCTTCCATCAATTCTCCAAGATCCATGGTCCCAAAATCCATATTCATGTATTTTCCAACCATATCATCAAGATCCGTATACAAACTAGCATGGTCGATCTTCTCTGTCGGTTTTCCAAACGATAAGAATGCATTCTTAAGTTCATAAATATCATTTTTAAGAATAGCTGTGATCGCACGTTTCATGATCGCACGGTAATGTTCAGATAGATCACCTGCCATTCCAAGATCAAGCCATACGATCTGACCACCACTGATCCATAGATTCCCTGGATGTGGATCTGCATGAAAAAAACCATCCGCCAAAATCTGTTTACAATAGTTTTGTGCTGTTTTCTGGGCAATCTCCTTCCTATCATACCCATTGCGATCAAGTTCCTCGATATGGTCGATCTGGATTCCATCAACATAACTCATCACCAGCAAATGCTCATTCGAATATTCCTTATATACTTTCGGACATGTCACATATGCAACGTCCTTCTGGTTCTCATAAAATCGTTCCAAATGTTGTGCTTCTTTTTCAAAATCCATTTCTTCTTTGGATGTCTCCCACAACTCATCAATAACTTTTCTAAAATCAATCAATTCACCGGTTCCTGTTGCAAAATTTAAAAATCCAGAAGCCTTCTTTAACAGAGCAATATCTTCTGCCATGATCTGTTTAATCTGCGGTCTCTGGATTTTTAATACAACTTTACTGCCATCTCCTAAAACGGCCTCATGGACCTGTGCGATTGATGCACACCCAACTGGTATCTGGTTAATCTTCTGAAATAGTTGACCGGGGTCATTATGAAGTTCTTTATTCAAGATCTTCCATATCTCATTAAAACTCATCGGTTTTACATCCGTGCGAAGTCTCGCTAACTCATGACAATACTTCTCTGGCAATATATCCGAACGCATTGACATGATCTGCCCAAGCTTTACATAAGTTGGACCAAGATCTTCTAAAATACTGCATAACTTCTCTGGATTGATCCCATGTGTGACATTATGCTGATTTAATACATGCAAGATCTCTTTCAGTCTTCCTGTTTCATGTTTCATAAGTACCTCTTATTGTTCAGTTTCATCCTCTTGTACTTGTGATGTCTCTGAATCTGTTGTTGCTTCACTTTCTTCCACTTCAACATCTTCTTCAGCTTCCTGTTTTTCTTTCTGAAGTGCCTCGGCTTTTGCAATTCTTTCTTTTAAAAGTGCAAGATCTTCTGGGGACATTTCATCAACACATTCAAATGCTTTATCATATTTCTTTGTCACTTGGACAGATACATGTTCTTTGACTTTCTGTTTTGCATTGTGCTTTAATTCCTGATTTAACACTTTTCCCTGTTCTACAGTACGTTCACCCTTTTCAATCATTTTCTCAAGAATGTCTTTGGTAACTTCTGCAGTTGTTGCTGCTGCACCTACGCTTGCAAGAAATGCTTTTTTCATTCCATTTGTAAAATCCATATGTCATCATCCTTTCTATAATTTAGCATGATCATTTGTCACTTTTATTTTACCACTATAGATCTTCAAGAACAACCGTAAATGGTCCATCATTTATTAAAGCAACTTCCATATGTGCTCCAAAAATACCTGTCTGTACAACATCTATTTCCTTGTTGCATTCCTTAATGATATATTCATATAATTCTTCTTTCGTTTTTCCAATGCTGATAAATTCATCCTGTACAACTGCAAAATGTATTCCTGCCGGGACAAATGTTTTTACTAAGACATCATCTGCACAGGATATTGTCCTGCTGCATCTGTCAATGCTGTCTACAACTACCATATCAAATTTGCGGTCGATCCCATCTTTTGTCAGTTCTTCAAAAGCTGTGTTCTCTTCTGTATCTTTTTTTCTGTCGCAATACTTTGCCGATAATGTCCATCCCTGTTTTTTCAAGTATTCCTGTATATGCTGATCCTGCTGTTTTATAATATCTGCCGGGATCTTTCCGTCCTCTTTACAAGAAGTCGTTCTGGTATAACTTACGCACCGCATACAAACTCTCCTTTCCGTTCCTGCCGCTCACGTATAATCTGCACTGCTTCTATCATTTCCTGCATCTCGTCACTATACCTGAACCGAATCTCAATCTGTTCCTTGCTGTATACAATGATCTGCTCTATCAATGTAACAACCGCTTTCCGGTCAAGGCTTTGGATATTTTCATATTTTTTGAAATCCTCTATCCATGGATGCATCCGTTTTTCTTCCGCAGATAACTTTTCTTTCTTCTCTTCCGTTTCCTGTTTTGCCTTTTCTGCTTTCTGCATCTTCTCTGTAAATCTCTGATTATATTCATGGTACTCTTCTCTGCTGACAATACCATCTACCATATCCTGATACAGTCTCGCCTTTAAGTCTTTATATCTTTCCACTTCCTCATAAAGTGCCATTAACTGCTGTTCTAAAGACCGGCTCTCCACTTTCTTGTAAGTATCCATTCCATTTTTCTTGATGATCTTTTCTGCTTCGGTCAATAATGCGATCTGTTTTTTTACAGAATCCAGAACTACATCATAAATCATTTTTTCACTGATCAGATGGGAACTGCATCCTTCTTTGTTCTTATAAGTGGAGCAATGATAATAACAGTATTTTTTCCCCTTTTTCGTTGTGCTTCTCTTGACCATGTTCTCACCACAGTCCCCACAACGTACAAATCCAGAAAACAAATAAACTGATTTTCTTTTCGGAGCGATCCGGGTATCTATTTTCAACAGACTTTGCACATATTGAAAACTTTCTTCTGGAATGATTGCTTCATGTGTATTTTCTACTCGTATCCAGTTTTCTCTTGCGATAGGCGAACTCTTCTTCACCTTATAATTAATCTTTCGGTTTTTGCCCTGAACCATTGTGCCTATGTAAAGTTCATTCTGCAAAATACGGTTGATAGAAGTGACTGCCCATTTGGGATCAGAACCGGAACGGAATCCGCTGTTATAATTCATCCCCCGGCTTCTCTTATATTCCAATGGCGGCAAAACTCCCATTTCATTTAACCGGGCTGCTATTCTTTGTGAACTGTACCCATCTATTTTTAGATTGAAAATAAGCCGTACAATATCTGCCGCATATTCATCAACAATAAGATGGTTCTTATCTTCTGGATCTTTTAAGTATCCATAGGCTGCAAAGC
>ENA-OOZN01002379-OOZN01002379.1-human-gut-metagenome-genome-assembly--contig:-NODE-2379-length-10051-cov-2.089836_pt1 | contig 10051 bp, 4 predicted proteins | sample MGYA00241187_ERZ501397 | MGnify/ENA primary metagenome ERZ501397 (study PRJEB25962, sample SAMEA2042921) | human gut metagenome | biome: human gut; feature: human-associated habitat; material: faeces... | reverse complement strand
ATTTCCATAAAAAATTGTTCCTTTCCATATATCTTTAAACCCATCCTGAAATTCTGCATTCAAAGAATCTAATGAAATTTTATCGTCATCAAATGTTTCAAACTGTGTAATAATAACCACGGGAACAATAATTTTTCGATTTAACATTCTTTTCATAATATTTTTTCCTGCAACAGGTTTTTTATCACCACCACTTTCAGTATGTGTAATATCGTAAGTTGGCAATGACATATCTAAAATAATTAAATTCCATTTATTTTCATATACTTTTCGCACCCCGCTATTAAAAGAATATGCTTCTTCTATGCTTGCCTGTGGATATATTTCTATAAGTACGGTTTTTATTTGTTTTAATTTATTCGAATTATCTTCAATTAATAATATCTGCATTTACACCTCTCAAAATCTAATTTTCATAAAGAATATATTTTTCTCCTTTATATAACCAAAATCAATATCTGGTTCTCTTTTTAAATCATATGCTATAATTTTTACAATTTTAGGTATACCAGTACCTCCCTCTCCTTTCACTTTTTCCAAATACTTCCCTGTTTGAATTAGCTCTTTAGCCTGATCCACCTTTAGTTCATCCTCAGAAATATTAGCAGAGCAATTATAATCATTCTCAATGTAAATATAAAACTTCTGATTTTTATATTGTAATTCATATCGAATTTCAATATTTATTCCATCCGAAGAGATAGCTTTTTTATATATATTATCAAACAAGTTATAAAATATTCCATCAAAATTTTTCAAATATCCACCTGAAATCTTTTCACTCTCAACTGGCTTTAGCGCTTTTGCAATAAAGCGTTTTTCTGGATGCATATTTCTAATTGTTTGAAGTCCCAAATTAAAAGCAAACTGTAAATCAAAATCATTATGTTTACTCTCTGTACTTCTTTGAAACCAATAACATATTCTATCAAGAGTATTCAACATATCTGTCGACGCTTCAGCTATTTTTTGTTGCAAATCACGTAACTGAGCTTTATTATTGATTTTTGATACTGCATTTTTTAACTCTTCAAAAGAAGTATTATAATCCTGTGCTATTTCATTTTTTATGATTTTTTTAATTTCACATAAATTTTTTTCTGTTATTTCCCATAAATGATTTATAACAATATCTAAAAATTCTTCAAAAGTTGCGACTTCTTGCATTTCAAGTGTTATTTCAAGATAGTCTAAACTATTTAGTCTGTAGTCAAATATACCATCCGTAACCTTTTCTTCTGTTCTGATTTGTATATATGTACCCTTTAATTTTGAAATTATTGCTTCGGTTTTTATATAAAATTCCGTAATAGCCTTTTCTACTATTATTAAATCCTGTCGATTTGAATAATTATTCCAATGTGGATCTAAAATATATTTTCCTGTATGTACATCTTTCCTTGCACTTAAAAAAGCTTTAGATAATGGGCTCCTTAGTTCATCTTCTAACGTACCGTGACGTATATTTAAACTAAGATATCCGTTTAATCCATATTCGTCACTTGAAACAAATGCATCTCTGATATGTAAAATCAATTCTTTAAGAATTCTTTCTGGGGTATTTTGAATCACACGTAATCGTTCTGCAGTATTATCATCCCATCCCATTGTTACCTGCTTAATTCTCTCGTCCTGATAAAACTGATATCTAATGAAATCACTCTTATAAGCTTTTTCTAAACGATCTTTCATTCCATCAACATTAACATGAATTCTATTTTCTTCTATAGTTTTCAACTCAGCATTAATCATTAATTTCTGTGTTATTTCACGAATTTCCTTTTCATATTCTTTCAAGTTATCCGGATCTAATTGAGTTAATATGTTACATATTTCTAGCCGTTCTTGATCTCTTTCTTGTGAATTTTCAAACATTGGAATCGAAATATCTAATATCTTAGTGCTACAAACATTTTTTAAAAAATATATTAATTCCTCTCTTTTATATTCCTGGTTATAAATATCCATTTTAGTTGGCTTCTCTATATCTCTAAAAAGGAAAAAATCTTCACATATAATTCCTAAATCATCAAATTTCTCTTTATTAAAATATGTTGCATAAACATAATATAAGATTGGAGTGCAAATATTAGCTCTTACCGTCTCTCCACTTTTTTCAATATATCTAACTATCTTTTCTAATGGAATAAATAATGAAGTGAAAACATTATCTATAATAAGTTCCGACGATATTTGCATCGCAATTTCCAAATATTTATCTAGATCAATATCACCTAAAAAATTACTCATTGATCTAATAGCAATCAAAGCATCTTTTCCTTGTATTTTTCTTAAATGCTTTATTTTTTTCGAAATAGAAATATTTTTATTATATACAATAATCAAATCTCTTATCTGATCTATACCACATATTTGTGAAGCAATATCGTACTTTTCATTTAGTAGTGCACATCTAAATTTAATATATAAATCTTCTTCTTGATTCATTTGTTTAATAAAATTAGTATTTTTCTCTTTTCTCCAACATGCTATCATCGTCTCTATATCTAAATGCTGAATGTTCGAGATAATATCTGTACACATAGACCTCTGTTCATCTCGCGTTTGGCAACGATATACAATATTGCTTAAAATTCCTTTTGACCATGTCGATTGACTACAAGCATTTGCAAACTGCCTCACATTTTCCATACTTTCATCTCGATTTTTATTTAACATATAAACATTCGTTAAATTTTTCAAAAGCATACCTAAATTTTTATCTCCACATATCTCTGTTTCATTACCCAGCAATATATTTGATTCAATATAAAGATTCATGGCTCCTATATTATTAGGAAATTTTTGTAATAAATCAACTGCTTCCTTTTTTGCTTCTAATATATTCCCTTTTATAAATTCACATTTAGCATAATCCAGCCGTGTTTTTGGTATATATTTTGTTTTTCTATTATCCGTGTCGTCTAAAACAAAACGTAATGCATTCAAATGATCATCTTCAATATCGTCTAATAATAACACATATTTCTTTAGTATCATTCGTATTTCATTATTTTCAGGCAACGTAACTATATAATCACACACATCAATGAAAAATATATATCTATCAATTAAACTCGTTTGCCGCATTACACTAATTATCTGTATTATTTTATCTTTATCTAATTCATACACCAAAGAACTTATTTTATACGCATAAAATTCTACAATATTTTTATCGCCTACAAAATATTTCTTGACAATATTAATTTCTTTATTAGCAATATAAAAATATTCATCACTTGTAACGTTGTTTCTATTTTTCAATTCATAAAAATTCATTATTGCGTCAAGGACTGTTTCTGGAGTGGTCTTTTTAAGTTCAGTTTTATCTAGGTTTAGTTTCGATGAAAGGTAATATTTGCATTCTAAACTCCACAGTGAAATTCCCAGAGATTTTTCTACATCTTCTACAACGCCTAACGCCTCCTCATATTTATTCAGCAAAATGTAATTATCGTATAATTCTCTTGCTCTTACAAAGATGGAAATTGATTCACTATAGAATCGTAAACAATAAATCATCCAACGCAATTCTAAACGTAAATCATTTGTGAATTCAATAATGTTCCTATATCTCCCATATTCTGATATATTTTCAGGGAAAAAATTGCTTGAAATATAAGGATTAGCTATAGGCGATGAAATTAATCTATTCATATCATTTTCGAACATTTTCTCATCTGTTTCTTTCAATATATCATTAAAAATTCTTTTAATCTGTATTAATATTTTCGATGCTTGTTTTTTATCTCCTTTTTTTGAATATGTTTTTATTCTATTTTGCATAATTAACCCTTTAACTAAATCTATTCTATCTGACATATATATCGTCTCCCTCAAACAATTATCGTTAGTTTCTGTACTCTTTGCTTTCGTGCAAATGCTCTCCTATTTTTTAAGTTTATTTACTGTATTTTTTGTTAGCTTCTCTTTTTCAATAATCATCCATATTTTCTTATCCATTCACTAATTCTCTTAAGCTATCTAAGAGTAGCTTCCTTCAGTACTAAAAATCAGCAGTGAATATATTATTTTCCTTTTCAAGTCGACCTACATTCCGTCACTATACATTTCTCTTAACTCGTCCTCTTACAACTCTTCGCATAAAACTGAAACTTCTTCGCCACTTCATTCAACGATCCAATCGCATAATACCCATCCTTATTTTTCCCCACACACCCTATCAACGGCGATGCCAGGAATTTAAGGATATCTTCAATTTCATCCAGATTAGGATTTATCGAAAATCTCTCGTCATCTCTCACGGTTCGATAAATCTCACGGGAAGTAAGGATGCCTTCTGTCACTTCGTCTTTGCTTTCATTTACAAGGCACCCCACAATTGCATCTACCAATAGACCGTAGCGTTCGGTTCGATTTCTTGCTTCGTCCAGGACACTGATATCTACAATTCCTGTCTGTTCAAAGATCTTTTTATAATCTTCTCCGGTCAATGGGATTTCTACCTGATTGCGGATCAGCTGTTCCAGTGTATCTACATCAATCAGTGCAACTTTATGTTCTTTGCATCGGTTTAAAAGGCGTTCCCCTCGAAAAGAACATCCAACGATTGCAGAATAATCCGCATGGTGGAGTTTTCGGTGGTCTTTCAGAGTATCAAAGTCAATCTGATCCTCTGTAACATTTCCAGATTGCGTAGATTTTGCATCTACTGCGACAGCATAAGATAATTTCGGAGCTGTTCTTGCTTTGATCAGGACATCGGTTTTTCCGGAACCGCCAAGCCAGGTTGCATCATAGCCGATAAAATCAAATGCTGCTCTTATGGCTTTTTCAAATCTGTTGGGATTATAGGAATCTTTACTGGACAGTCTTAATTCTGTAATAAGGCTTTCACAGGAATCATTGTAACAATCGCCTGCATTTTCCTCTTTCTTTATTTCGGATAGTTTCACACTCTCTTTCGCCACAATGCCAAAAGTATCCAGAAGTTTTTCTCCTCTGGCGGTGAGTCCATATTTATCGTTTGTCACACTGTAAATCAGCTTAGCAGCAGATAAAAGAATCAGTCTTTTACGCGTTTCCTCGATACTTTCCCTGTCGAATCCGTAAGATACCTTAGCTATTATAGAAAGTGTTTTTGCATTTTTCGGTTCTTTTCTCAGCTCTGCCAGCAATTCATAGACAAATAAATATCTCGCATCCAGACATGCGATCAGATCAACCGGTGATTGTTTTTCAAGCCATGTATTTCCAAGTTCAGAGGTCACATACATATTCTTACTGATACGATCAACGAATCCTATTTTCTCCAAAAATGAAAGAAACATATTCGACGATGACACTGCGATCTGATAATTTACTTTCGAATACTCCCGAATCTCTTCGATAGAAATCGCCTGATTCATCAATTGCAGATATGCGCTGATTGTTATACATGCATCGGCTGTTTTTCCCGGCATGTATCCGATCGCCATTCTTTTTTTCTCTGTTGTTGCAGGCTTTAAGGCACTTGCCCATTCTGACATTGGAAGCTGGATTTCCAGAAGTGTTTCGTCCGGTTCTTCCTCTGTCTCTGACGGCATAGTAATCTCTATTTGCTGCAGAAATTCCTGTCCTTTTTGTGTCAGACTATACTCCAGTTTATATTCTTCAAATCGAACCATACCCACATCCCGAAACCATTTGATCCGGTTATGAATTTCAGAATTTGTTTTCCAGTTCAAGTGATACTCTTCCGCGATTTTCAGAAGTTCCTGTGAGTTTTTTGGTTTTTGAAGATAGAATAATATTTCTCCCATAAATACAATTGTGGAACAGAAAACAGCCGTAGAAAAGCAACTATCCTGTCGTTCCAAAACCATTTCTCCTAATTCTGTCAGCGTCCACACTTGTTTCTCTTTATTAACCAGACCAATCGGTCGGATCCACTCACACATTCGTCCTAATGTAGCTGTACTGTTGCTTCCTTCAATGTTAAGCATTGTATTTGCTGATTTCCCGTCTTTGACCATTTTCAAAATATAGTATAAGACTTTATCCTGCCCCATATCTCCACTGGGCAGTTTTGGCATTCCAAAAGCTTTTTGTTTCCATTCTCTGTTTTCCGGATATTCACTATTTGTCATTTGTTTTTCCCCCACTATATCACATACATTGGCAACCTGCGTAATGAACTTATTTTTGCTTAAAAATCATTTACACTCCGCCCATCCCGTCATAATACTTCCGCAAATCTTCCCTCATCTGTCTCCGCACTCTTTCCCAGTCTTCCTCTTTCATTTTCTCAAACAACGCATGATTCATCGAAATCACACTCAGATCCTTCGAATAATACAAGAATCTCTTTCTCTCAAATTTTTCAAATGGATTCGTAAGCATATTTCTCTGCACCGCTTTTCTGTCCTTCAGCATTTTTTCATCATACGGGCAGGTGCTTCGATCCACCTGGAGGCCTCTGGATAATCGGTCCTGATAAAAGGCAATATAATCATCCAGAACCTCTTCTATTTTCGCATCTCCGATAGCATTGATATGTTTTACAATTGCCAGCAGGAACGGCATTTTATACGAAAGTGAATAATCTCTTTCTTCCAGAAATTCAAAGAAATCTTCTTTGATCGTACTGTCGTTATGTTCTTTGATGTTTAATTCTTTCCGGTATTTTTCGACATCGTCCGGACTGAACAGGTAAATGGATTTGTTGCCGAACCGGTATTCTACACTCGGCACGATCTTTTTCTTTTTGACCCAGCTTGTCACGGTTCCGGTACTGACGAAATATTCTCTGGCAACCTGTTCCTGACTGAGATAATCGCCATATTTTTCCTCGAAAGAATTGATATCGACTTCCATGATACGTTCAATTCTTTCCTTCATTCCATCAATAACAAGCATATCTCCGGGTGTATAGTCTGTCTTTATAATATCTCCAAATGGCACATAATATGGATTGGCAAATATCGTATGCATGTTACAGGCTTTGATCATTGCTCCGTATTCGTCAACCACATCGATAACAATAACATTTTTCTTTGTATTCGTTTTCCGCAGTCCTCTTCCAATCTGTTGCAGATAAAGAATCTTGGATAGTGTAGGTCTTGCCATAACCAGAATCCCCAGTTCCGGATAATCCCATCCTTCTGAAATCATATCGCACGTACATAAAAAACGGATTTTCTTCTGTTTAAAAGCTGCCATAACAGCCGCCTGATTTTTTGTCTTCCCGGTGTAGCTGACTGCTGTAATATTGGCTTTATTGAGCAGTTTCGCCATTTCATTTGCATGTGCAACATTGACACAAAAGATGATTCCCTGCCGCCAGGCAGCTTCTCCCTCACCAAAATACTCCTGAAGGACATCGACAATCAGATCATTTCTTGAAGTAACCCGTATTTTCTTTTCAAGATCCGCATTGATATAATCTTTACCATTGAATCTGACTTTTGAAAGATCGATATTTGTCTCAATCCGGTAAACATTTGCCCGGGCAACGATTCCTTTTTCCATGGCTTCTTTCAAGGATAGCGAAGTAGAATAGCTTCCGAAAACAGTTTCCAGTTTCTTCTTATCCGGTCGTTGATCCGTCGCGGTAAGTCCAACTGTAAAATCCGCATGATAATACTGGATCACTCTTTTCAGCATCGGTGCCACCGCATGATGTGCCTCGTCCACTACGATATAATTGTAATAGTCCGCTGGGAATTCCATATAATTTCTGCACATATAGCCGTATGTTCTGATCTCAATTTTTTCTTCCAGTTCCGGTACAGATTCCTGTATTCGCTCCTTCCAGTCTACAAGAATAGTAGTTCTTGGAACCAGTATCAACCCTCTGAATTTCGGCTTTTCTTTTGCAAATTCATGCAAATCTTCCTCTACAATCCTGGATTTTCCGGATGCCGTTGGCAATACAATCAAAAATGCTTTAATACCCGCCATTCTACGCTTCCGTATTTCCTGTAAACTGACCGTCTGGTGTTCATACAATTCCACTTTTCGGTCAATTTTCAATCCATCATCGACAAATGCTGCGGTATCTTTTCCAAAGTATTGTTTGATATCATCTTCGATTCGGTTTTCAAATGCACAGTCTTCCCGTGAAAATCGAAATAGTTTGATTCCCCATAAAACACAGGTATTCTGTTTCTTCAACTGTTTTTTGTATTTTTCTTCTCCGATAATCTGTGGATGATGAAAACTCAGTCCATTTTCTTCTACAGCGTATCTTTCATTCTGTGTTCTGATAAAATAATCGAGAAAATAATTGTTTCCGTTTTCATCACAGATTCCATATTCGCGTGTCAGATATCTGAGCGCATTCATACCGTAGGCATTTGAAAAGCTATCCTCAAAATGGATCTCCAGAGGTGATGCATCCGCCTGTTCTGCCCGGTCCCCAACGGTTATCCTGTAATCTTCAGGTAATGTCATTTCATCGTTAGCAAGATAGCTGTCAACTTCAGACTGTATATAACCTAAGAAACGAAAAACTCTTTTAAACTGATGGATATAACTGTTCTGTTTGTCTGTAATAAGCATATAAGAAAAAACAGGCTCACCCGGGTTATGGTCACAAATATTTTCATCAATAATGACCATATCGATGCCATTATCATAAAATCTTGATATTCCACCATTCGGGTAGTTCACCTGTTCTCTCAAAGAAAAATCTGTATGTTGTATCAGAAAATTATCGCTATCTGCTGCTCTCACCATAGTATCTGTCTCCATTTTTTAACCCTATTAAAAATAATGCATTATTTTATATTATATCATACAGCAGGTAATGTTTCCAAAGTTTTTCGACATTTTATAGTGTATTTTGCTATTTTACTCGACATTTTCCGACAAATTTTTATTTGTTTTTCCTAATTCATATTGTTTTCCAGATGTTTCTTTCCATAATCAAAATTGCTCCACTGGATCAATTATCGATATGAAATGCAATAAAACCGCTATTACCGTTCTTCCAGATAATAGCGGTTTATAGCAACCTGTTCTCTACTTTCGCTCCATCTCTTCTTCCACTCTCTCCAGCAAATGTCCAATCGCAAACATCACCGTCTCATAATGCATATACTCCAGAATGTTCCGGTCCACCAGCACCTGCAAACTCGCCGGGAATTCGTCATCGGATTCCCAGAATCTCAGTATAACGGGAAGAAACGAAAACAGTTCCAGCTGGTAAGCCACATCGCCTTTTTCCAGCCTGATCCCATGCAGCCGCTCGCAGGCTTTTGCAAGTTCTGCAGTCTTTCCATCGAATTTCTTTCCTGCATCCCTGAAAAAGTTACTGTCATTTGTCAGATTTCCTCCCCGTACCGTAGAAAGGCTGCCGATATGAACCCATTCATGAGCGGGATGACAGTATTCTTTGGAATTACACAGGACATCGTAAATTGTCATGGCTTCGTTGTAATTTGCATTTTCTTCCGTCTGGAATTCATCCACAGACCAGGTGATTCCTCCGGTGATGCGGTTAATCCGGTATTTTCTTCCTACAAAGAAAATATAGAGATACTTTTCATCATGCTCCAGAGCAAATTTCCGGATCATTTTTTCCTGATCGTATTCCAGGAAATGGGAGGACATACGGTCTTTCATCGTTTCATAGTTTGACATGTCGATTTTTCCTTTCTATGGATCATATATTATCCAAAATCTGGATTTTTTACTTGTTTTGGATAATATGTTATCTATAAAAATCATATCACACCAAATAAAATTTGCAATTTTAATTCCATCTTCAGCCACCGCATTAATCACCAGTTTCTTATGAAGGAAAAGATTTTCGTTCATTGCTCGAACAACCAAAAACAGAGTATTTTCAAATTTTGTTGTATCTCAAAATCAAAAATACTCTGTTCCTTTTAAATTATATATTTCTTATCACTGTTATTATCTTTTACACAGCCTCCACAACCGCAGCCGGCTCCGCAAAGTTTCTGGCGGCTTCGCCTAATTTTACGAATCCCTGGTTATCCAGTGCTTCTTCTGCGATACTTACGCAGTTGTCGGCAGCTCGGTCCAGGTTGTAGAGGATGCCGGAGAAGCAGCCGGTCATCGCCGGATCGCATTTCTGATT
>ENA-OOZN01002367-OOZN01002367.1-human-gut-metagenome-genome-assembly--contig:-NODE-2367-length-10087-cov-6.610347_pt1 | contig 10087 bp, 8 predicted proteins | sample MGYA00241187_ERZ501397 | MGnify/ENA primary metagenome ERZ501397 (study PRJEB25962, sample SAMEA2042921) | human gut metagenome | biome: human gut; feature: human-associated habitat; material: faeces... | reverse complement strand
ATATCTTTTTTTCTGAGTGCAGAATTTGAAATAAAAAAAGGCGGCAACCCTTTGGCATTCTAAGCGCTTCGCTTAAAATATCCGAATTGTTGCCACCTTATGGTGGAGGCGGCGGGAGTCGAACCCCCGGCCTTCTGGTCCGTAGGTTGTCTCAAGGACAAATCGGAGTCGTTTCGGCTCCGATTTGTGCTTTTTGCCACCATTCGCTCGGCGGATCTTCCATTGTTTCCGTCCAGCCCTGCCCGCTTTTTTCGGATTCTGGGTCAAAAGTGGGTCAAAGGCTGTAATATCCGGAGGGACTGGCGAACTGCAACCTTGCGCCACAGTCCACACTACCTATCCTCATACCACAAATGGCGTAAAGGCCAGCGTTTCGTGGGTGTATTTGTCCATCTCGGCAGTTGCTTCGGCCTCAGTGACAGAGCGAAAGTCATCACTGCTGACATAGTGATCCGTTGTGACGGAGTAGGAAAATCCTGCAGCGGCAATAGGATATACGGATGCCCCTTTACAAAGTCTGCGTCCATATAGCGGTATAGCTTGGTGAACCGCACACCGTCCGGGTCGCAGTTGCTGGCGGAGTGGCCGAAAATGGTGGCGTTTTTGTCCAGCTTATCCCTGCCGCCGATTTCGTTTTCACAATGGGCATAATAGCAGCCCCACATGGCGTACTCGCCGTTTTCATCCAGCTTCAGGTAATAGCCGTTGTCCTCCGCCTGCATCACAGGATCGTCTACCTCCGCACCGGGAATATACAGCCATGCCACGGTGTCGGGATTCTTCGCTCTGGCTTCCGCCAACTCTGCCTGCCTGTCCACCGAGGGGATAACTTCGCCCGCGGGAGTCGCTGATGGCTGAGGCGCAGATGTGCCGGAAGGTGTTCTGCCGGGAATGTCGATAGGCTCCGTCTCTTTCTAATAGCAGCCCATGACTGCCGTGGTCATGGCAAAGAGAAGGACTGCCATGCAGATGATCGGACGAATGATTCTTGTGATTCTTTTCATAATGCTGTCTCCTTGCCGCGCTGGGATAGCGGCGCAGCTCAAAATGTCATTGATTTGTTTCTTGTAGAGAAAAGAGAACAGCGCAGCTCCGGGGCGAGATGCCCGTCCGCTGCGCTGTCCGATGTTCGCTTATGTGGTCATGTCAGCGGCTTTGCTGCTTGGCCGTATGTCAGCCGGTCACTTCTTGCAGCGCCAGAGGAAGGTCACGATCTGCGCTCTGGTGCAATCCGCATCGGGGCTGAATGTGGTGTTGGTGGTTCCCTTGGTGATGTCCTCCTTGACCGCCCACAGGACTGCGCCTGCATAGTAGGCGGTGGACTTCACATCGGCAAAGGGATTGGCTGTACCCGCTGCCGGGGATTTTTCAGAGCGCCACAGGAAGGTCACGATCTGCGCACGGGAGCAGGTGTCATCCGGGCTGAACCTGGTCTCGCTGGTGCCCTTGGTGATGCCGTTTTCTACTGCCCACAGCACCGCGTCATAGTAATAGCTGCCCGCGGGGACATCGGTGAAGGGCATGGCGCGGGTTTCGGGTTTGGGACTGCCAGCGGCACGCCACAGGAAGGTCACGGCCTGCGCACGGGTGCAGATGCCATCCGGGGAGAAATGAGTATCATCGGTTCCCTGCGTAATGCCGTTTTCCACTGCCCAATCCACAGCGTCCTCATAATAGCTGCCGGTGGCTACATCCACAAACACGCCGGTCTGGGGGTTGCCGTTGGCCTTCATAAAGATGACCTCGATGGTATGGGTTCTTCTGACATTCTCAAAGGTGTAGGACTTTACCGCGCCGATGCTCTTGCCGTCGATCTTGACATTGGCGACAGCATAGCCCTTATCCGGGGTGATGGTGAAGGTCTGATCCCGGCCCTCACGGACGCTGACATTGCCGGAGGGGGAGATAGAGCCGCCAGCCCCGGCAGTTGCCTTGATGGTGTAATAGCTGTAATTGCTGCCGGAAGATTGCCGCTTGGGAATCACCGTCTCGGCTTGGGTAATTTCTTTCGTGGCGGCGTTGTCGGAAAAATACTTGCCGCAGGCTTCGCAGTGCCAGTATTCGATGTTGCCCTCTTCTCTGGTGGTAGCGGCCTTGGCCTCCACATGGTTCAGCTTGTCGCCATGATGATTGGGATTGGTATCGCCGTATTCCGCACCACAATCGGCACACTTGGCCTTTGCCTTGCAGGTCGCTTTGCCGCCGGAGTGTTCCGCCTTATTAAACACCGCGCCGCAGGTGCAGACCTGCCAGTGTTCCGTCTCGTTGGATTCCCAGTCGTTGCTCAGGTGGTTATGGGCATCGCCCTGTCCCTTGAACACGGGCAGGGTCATACTGGCGGATTCCAGATATTTGCATTCGTCTGCCCACGGGTCAGCATTGTTGTCGCGTTCGCCAGCCTTGAGCAGCTTCCGCACCGTGCCGTCGGCAAATTCTGCGGCGGTCTTGGAGTCGGTTCTATTGACATTAACACGGTCAGAAGTGCTGGCTGGGTTTCCTGTAGGCAGATAGTAGCAGTTATCGATAGTGGTGCAAGTAGGGCCGAACAGAGCGCCTATAATTTCGCCCGTACCGTCGCTTCCGTGCAAACTGCCGACATTATAACAGTTGGCAATCAGAATATCTATGTGCTCACTATCAGATTGACCTGTGATTCCACCGGCGTAATTGCCGGAGACCATTCCGACATTATAGCAGTCACGAATTGTTGCGTCTATTCCAGCAGCGTCGTTTTGTCCACCGATTTTTCCGCAGATTCCACCGGAGAAGGAGGGGCTTGAAATATTACCGAAGTTGGCGCATCCGATGATGTCACTGTCCGTGCTCCAGCCGACAATTCCGCCAGCATACCAATTTCCAGTTACGGTACACCGATTGGTGCAGTTTTCAATGGTGCTGCTATCAGCGCAGCCCACAATGCCGCCGTAGGCTACGCCATCCCCACTGCTATGGGTCACGGAACCGGCTACCGTCAAATTTTTGATGGTGGCGTTCATCACATAGCAGAACAAACCGCCGTTCTTGTTGCGGTAGTTGACATTCAGACCGGAGATGGTATGGCCGTTGCCGTCAAATGTGCCAGAGTAGGGGAAATCAATAGTGGCACCATTATTTTCCGTTCCATTTCCAATGCCAATCGGCGTCCATTCCTCATTTTTCAAATCAATGTCCGCTATCAGCACGGCGCAGATTTTGGTTTCTTCTTTGGTTTTTGCATCGTTCACCTTATCCCGGAACCATTTCAGCCCCGCGGCGGTGTTGATTTGATAGGGGTCTGTCACCGTGCCGCTGCCGGTGATGAGAGCGGGGTTGCCGGTGATAGTGCCGTTATTGAAGACTGTGCCGGTAAAAACACCGCCGGTGATGGTGCCGTTATTGGAGACTGTGCTGTTAAAAACGCCGCCGGTGATGGTTCCGTTGTTGATGACCTCGCCGTTGAATGTGCCGCTTTTGATGGTGCTGCCGGGGGCGACGGTCACCTTGCCTTTGAACACAGTCCCGCCAGTGCCTGTAATGGTACAGGGATAGTTTTCGTAATCTCCCAGCACGACGTCGCCTTCAACCGAGCCGCCGTTGGCGTAAAGAATCCCATAGCCAGATTGCTGAGAGCCGGTGATGTATAGTCCGCTTCCGTTTGCCGCAGTACAGCCAACGATGCGCGCACTGTCCTCCAAGGTGATCTCCTTCACACAATCGGCGCTTACGCCGCCGCCATAGGCTTCGCCGGAGTTGGCGGAATTTGTTGCCGTGCAATTTTGAATCACGGCGCTGCCCGACAGGGTGAATTTCGTATTGTTTGCGAGATAGACGCCCCCGCCCTCGCCCCTGCCCCTGGAAGAATTGGAGATTGCCTGACAGTTTTCGATTTTTGCCTCATTAGACATCACAAAGCTACGGCTGCTGTTGACAAATACGCCTCCGCCGTTGGCAGAATCGGAGATTGCCTGACAGCCTTTGATTGTTGCCTCACCAGACATTTCAAAGCTACCGTCGACATATACGCCTCCGCCGCAAACAAAATTGTCCGCGCTTTCGACGGCGCAGCTGCGAATGACCGCCGGACCTGACATTTTGAACGTGCCGTAAGCACAAACACCGCCGCCGATGTCGGAGGCGACACATCCGGCGATGCTGCCGCCGGACATAGAGAACTGAATCTGTTCGCCGTTTTGCCTCGGATAAATACATACACCGCCGCCGAACTCTGCGGAGCAGCCGATAATATTGCCGCCGGTCATGGTCAACTGCCCGCCGGGTGCGATATACACACCGCCGCCACAATTTACTGTGCCGCTGCTGAGATGAAACGGATAGCCCGTACCGCCGGTGATGACGCCGCCGGTGACGGCCTCTGTGCCGCTTGCCTCGTCCAGCACCCACAGTTTGCCATTCGGATTGAATTTGTGCGAGAGATTACTCGTATTGCTGTCCTCGATAGTCAGCTGCCCGCCGTTCTCGACCACAATCACGCTGCCCTTGTTTGCGCTCTCGTATTTGAGCACATGACCGTTCAGGTCCAGCGTCACGGTGCGGTTGACGGTCAGGGTACTGCTGATACTAATGTCCCCTGCCAGCCTGACGGTGTCGACAGTAGAATCGGCAATCGCATTAGTCAGCTCAGACTCGCTGTTGACCTCTTTTAGCGTATCGTTCCCGCCAATCAACGTCGTCAAGGCTGTCTCCGGCTGGGGGTCGGACACTTTCCCCTCCGGCTGTACTGCCGCATCGTCTGCGGGCTTGATGTATTTTGCGCAATTCTCCGCCGAAGCACCTTCCGCACCGCACACGGGGCAGTCGTCGTTCATGCTCTCCACCGTGCAGGACGTCTCACAGGTGCATACAGGCAGTTCTTCCTCGCTGCCCTCAGCAAAGGCCGTTGTTGGCAGCAGTGTCAGCACCATACAGCACATGAGCAGGATGCTGAGCAGTCGTTTTTTCATGGTCATTCCTCACTTTCTTCTCGCGCCCCTCCCGTCCCCCGTGGGAAGCGCGTTTTGGAGCAAGAGGGGATTGCATCGGGATATATCCCGATGCAGGGGAGTACTCCCTTGCAATACATATTGGCTTCTATTTTTGTGCTGGCAGCGTGATCCCCGCAAGGGAAAACTCAAAGCGCATCGCCAACGCCTTGAACAGCGCCTGCATCACCTGTTCGGAGATCGTGCGGATATCCAGCCCTTCCACGAACCGGATCGCCTGTTCCGTTTCCTCCTTCGGGACGTTGTACGCCCGCAGACTCATGGTGAGAAACAGCCGCAGCTTCTTTTCCAGCGTCAGCTCCTCGTCGCAGGGGTGGGCCATGTAGCCGCGCATGATGCTGGCCGAGCCGATCTCCATGTCATAAAAATCTCGGGTGGTCAGCTCCGGCTGATACGGACCGAAGATCTGATACAGCTCCTTCGCCGTTTCCCGGAAGATAAACTCAGACGCTTCCTTCTGCGTGTAGGCTTCAATGTAAATTTCCCGCAGATTTTCGTTCAGCTCCGTCAGCGTCATCTGGATCGCGGTTTCGACCGCGTAGACATAGATCGGCGGCAGTTTCTCACCCGCCGCGCTTCGCGCCATAGCGAACTGGTTTTCAAACATGAACTCCACCAGCTCCGTCAATACGCCGTCCTTGGCGCGGAAAATGTTCTGGAACTGGCTGAAAGACACACCGGCCTTTTCGTTGATTTCCGCCAGCGTGGTCTGCTTGTAGCCCTTTTCCAAAAACAGCTTCACGCAAACGGTCAGAATCCGCTTCTTCGTGGGCAAACTTGCGCTTGTGATGGCTATGAGGATCACTTCCTTTCTGCCGTGGTGTAAACACCATTAGTATAGCATATTGAAGGAAAAAGCGCAACAGGAATAAGCAACTTGTGTGTAGCTTTTTATGAACGGTTTGCAATGCAGACCGTTTTTTTCGTCCTGCAAAACAATTTTCCGAAAATCTGGCCAAAACGCCCTGTTCGGATTGTAGTATGGGTAGAGGGGGAAATACGGGGGTACGAACGGGGGCAAGAAAGCGGCAAGCAATGCAAAGCGGTACCCACTTTGCGAAAACAGGCGGATTCCGTTCACACGGAGCCCACCTGTTTCATGCTTGTTGGGGCGCTGCCCCAATCCCCGCAGAACACAAAAACTGTGTTCTGGAACGATGGATAATTCCATCGGCTGCGCGATTTTTCAAATCGCTTGTGGGCGGGCAGTTCAGCGCTGCTCCGCCTCTTTTTCCCGTCGTTCATTCGCTTCCTCCTGCTCCTTATCCAACTCCAGAATACGGTCGATATTGGCCTTGGCCGTCAGCAGCTCTTTCATTTCCTCACGGGCTTTTCGGTAGTCGGCGTAGGCCGCTTTCTTCTCCGCAAGCAGCTCGGCGTACTCGGTATTCAGCGCCTTGATGGTGGGCAGCTTCTTGAAGCCCAGTCCATCAAAATAGTTCTTTGCGGCCTTGTGGATCGTGATCTCGCTTTCATGCTCTGCAAGAAATTTCTTGGAGTACCCGGCCTTGCGATAGGCAACGTAGGTGTCGCGGGTCTTGGCGTAATTGACAATATGCTCCCGCAGCACCGCAATCTCGGCCATGCGTGTTTCCGCAGATTTGATCCTTGCGGAAAGCTCGTTGAAGCGGGCGGACGCTGCCACCGCTTTCTCCGAGAGAATGGCGTAATCTAACAGCTCATGGTCTTGCAGATAGGCCACCGTCTGCGCCATCTGTTTCAGGTTAAATAACGTCGCCCAACGCGCATAACCGGCACCCTTGCCAGCGCGTAATTTGGTCTGAATGTCCACCAGCAGATTCCCGCTGCGCTTTTCCGGTTTGACCGGCGCTGCGGCGCTCTTTCGCGGCGTATGCGCCTTTTCACCTGCAATCACCGCACGAAGATCTGCGGGAGTATAACCGTCGCCGAGGGTATCCATGCGAATGGATTTTTTCTGTTCGCCGCCTAACAGGGACGGGACTTTCTTGCCCTTGACCTCATACCCGGCCTGCCGCAGCAGCTCCAGCAGCGTTTCAAAGCTATCGGGCTTTTGTGCCAGCGCATCGTCAATGGCTGTGCAGATTCGCTCCCGGTGGGAGGGATTCTTTTTGTCGCCCAGCCACTTGTTGTAGCTCTTGCCGTGGCGCTTCGGATTCTCCACGATGGAGTAGCCGTTCTCGATGCAGATAGTATCGTTGAGCCGCCGCACGGCGCGGCTGCTACCCCAAAAGTTTCTGAATTTCCGGGTCTGGCTGAGTGCGGTGGAGTTCCAGATCACATGATTGTGAATATGGGCTTTGTCGATATGGGTGCAGACGATATAGGCGTGATTGCCCTTGGTGAAGCGCTTGGCCAGCTCACAGCCCAAACGGTTCGCGTCCTCTGGTGTGATCTCTCCGGGAACAAAGGATTGCCGCAGATGGTAGGCGATCACATCATCCTCGCCGCGCACTCTGTCGGTCTTTTGGGTGTATTGATTTTTGGCGAAAAGGAACTCGGCATCGGCGATCCTGCTGTCGCACTGCCAGCTTGTTATCAGCCTGCCGCCGTCTGTCTTTTGCGGATTTTCGGTGTAGTCGATGATAGCGCTGATGGCCTGTCCCACCGTGCGGCCTTTGCCGGTGTGCAGAGGCATCAGGCGTGTGGTTGCCATGTTGGACACCTCCTTGAAAAGTCAAACGGCCTGCCGTAGCAGACCGTTTTACACTATTCTATTTCTTCTGCATCATCCAGCTCATCACAAGTGTGCGTGTATCCAAAACGCACTTCGTATTGCTGCTGGGCAAGTGCTTTGACCTCGGTGCGGCGATCATGCGTCCTGCGCCTTAACCAATCTTTTTGTTCTTTGGAAAGCTGCCACGGGAGATTCAGCAGCCGGTTGATTGCCAGCATCTCAGCTTTCTTTTCCGGTGGCAGAGTAGAACAGGCTTTGCAGATATGGGCGGCATGACCTTTGCCAGAGAATTTTTCGTTTGCCTTATACTCGCCGCAGATTTTACAGTAGGGGCACACACGTTTCGCCGTGTGTGCCGTTGTGTGCGATCTTTCTCTGAAAGCCGAGTGTGTACCCACTTTCGGGAATGAAAGCGAACGTGGGGCGTTTGTGCGAGAAGTTAAAAAGCGAGATGAAAAGCGGTTGGGGGATAAAATTTATGGCAGCAGCTTTGCCGGATTTTTCTCTTCTGCTGATAGTGGGGGTTCACAGAGAACCGGGAAATGTATGTATATAAAAGCAAGGCGGAATCAATGGTTACAAATGCTCACCACATAATCAATAGCGCACTCACTGGATCACGCAGCCCAGCGGGGTCGCGACGCCTCGGAACAGCGACGCGCATAAGCACATTGCTGTTCCGAAGGCTCTCTGCGTTCTTCTGGAGTACACCCGGCCAAGACCCAAAAGCAGCAAAGTTTGCTGTGCTGACACCCGGCCCGGGGAGGTTTGCGAACGTGCGGAACGCTCCGAGGGTAATGATAGCGCCCCCATCCGAATCGCCCCGTGTTTCGCCCTGTGAGCCGCTGTGTGCGATCTTTCTCCGAAAGCCGAGTGTTTACCCGATTTCAGGAGTGAAAGCAAACGTGGGGCGTTTGTGCGAGAAGTTGAAAATCGGGATGAGAAACGGTTTGGAACAGCGTTGTGACGGTAACTTTTTGGCGATAGTTGCGGGAACGATTTTGAGCGAAAAGCCGAACTTTACAGGAAGGTTTTCTGAGTGGTGAAGGCCGTTCGATAAAAGCACAAGATAAAGAGAGGTGCCCCTAATTGGGGCCCTCTCGCCCACAAAGCCCCGCAGTGCGGGGCTTTCCGAGGTTTTGAAACCGCAGTCTAAGGTGCACCTTGGCGGGCGTTTTCGCGGTCTTGGGTGAACGTTGGACACGGCAAATGCCTGTGGCAACAGACTTTTCAAGGTGGACATTCCGCAGGCGTTTGAGGAAATCGCAGTTTCCAACCACTCAAAAAAGTGCTTTTTATGCAGCGACGATTCTCGGAGGAAAACGTGTATATTTTGCGCCGCTGTAGTCAATGAAAAGGACTTCTTGACCGTTCGAAAATTGCACCGCTGTAACCAAAGAGAATATCCCCGGCAGCGCAGAAATTGCGTCGCCATAGACAAAGATAGGGCATCCAGCGCAAATGATAACTTTCTGATAACAGTTCGGTTTCCCGGTAGCTTTGTCCCCTTGGTTACGGTATTGTTCGTTGTCGAAAGGGGCTGATTTTATGCCGAAAAGACGAGCAAACGGCGAGGGGAACATCCGCAAGCGAAAGGACGGACGCTGGGAGGGCCGGTACACTGTCGGTCACGATCCAGAAACCGGCAAAGCCATCATCAAAAATGTCCTCGGCAAGACACAGGCAGAAGTCAAGGAGAAGCTGAAGAAGGCCATCGAAGAAAATGTGGGCATCGACTATGGGCGGGCCAAGACCTACACGGTAGGTAGTTGGCTGGAGGTCTGGATGGAGAACTACGCGAAGGTAAAACTCAGACCGTCCACGTTCAAGACCAGCCAAGGTTTTCTGAAAAACCACATCAAGCCGCAAATTGGTAGTATCCCGCTGGCAGATCTCACTTCTCTGGGCTTACAGCGGTTCTATAAGCACCTGCTGGACGGCGGGCGAGTAGACCGCATCGAGGCCAAGAAGAAACCAAAAGGTTTAGCACCGAAAACCGTCCGCAACATCCACCAGATGATCGGCTCGGCGTACAATCTCGCCCTGGAGCAGCGCCTTGTCACGAAAAATCCAACGCAGGGCTGCGCCTTGCCGAAAGTCGAGCACAAAGAGATGAAAACCCTGACCGCCGACCAACTCAGCGCCTTCTTCCAGGAGGCCAGAGACAGCGGCGTGTACGAGCTCTACTACCTCGACCTCGCCACGGGCCTACGGCGGGGCGAACTGTTGGGACTGAAATGGACGGACGTCGACCTCGACCGTGGTGTGCTGAAAATCCAACGGGCCATCTCACGGCAGAACAGCAAGGTGGTCGAAGCACCGTTAAAAACGAAAAACGCCTACCGCACACTGCCGCTGTCGGCGGATGCGATAGACGTTCTGAAAATGCAGAAATGCAAAGTCGGAAATAGCGAGTGGGTATTCCCATCGCCCACTGGAGGCCCTATGTCAC
>ENA-OOZN01002365-OOZN01002365.1-human-gut-metagenome-genome-assembly--contig:-NODE-2365-length-10113-cov-2.157785_pt1 | contig 10113 bp, 10 predicted proteins | sample MGYA00241187_ERZ501397 | MGnify/ENA primary metagenome ERZ501397 (study PRJEB25962, sample SAMEA2042921) | human gut metagenome | biome: human gut; feature: human-associated habitat; material: faeces... | reverse complement strand
TCTGCTCTCTGATCATATCCATAAACTGCCTGACGAGAGTTATCGATCACTGCAAGTGCTCCATTTTCCATCTTCAATGTGATGATCGCTGTGTCAACATCACCTGCTTTTCCAATCTCAGGATCTACAAGGTTTGCTGCCTGTACATAAACTTCTTCTGCATCACATCCTGCAAGGAATCGTACCATATCAAAATCATGAATTGTCATATCAAGGAACATTCCTCCAGATACTTTTACATATTCAGCACTTGGTGGCTCAGGATCTCTTGATGTGATCTTGATGATATGAGGTGCTCCGATCTTTCCATTGACAACAGCTCTCTGCGCTGCTTCAAAGTTGTGGTCAAATCTTCTGTTAAATCCTACCTGATATTTAAGTCCTGTTCCTTCTAATGTTTTGATAACTTCTTTGATCTTGTCTACATCATGATCGATCGGTTTTTCACAAAATACATGTTTTCCTGCTTTGATCGCTTCAATTGAGATTGGGGAATGAGTATCTGTTGATGAACAAATGATCACTGCATCAATATCTTTGTCTGCTAAGATATCTTTGTAATCTTTTGTTGTATACTCTGCTCCAGCTGCTTTTGCTTTCTTGTCTGCTTCTTCTTTGGCCCGACTCTCCATTTCCTTGATCATCACGGCCGATTCATGCTTCACTTCATCTTCAACAATTTTCAATAAGTAGTCTTTTGCTTGTTCAGAGGTTAATCCTGAAATTCGTTCCAGTTCCTGCACACGCTGCTCATTCAGTCTGGAGACTTCTTCCTTCATGCGATTGAGGGATTCTTCTCTGGATGCTAAACTTGCCTCGCGCTTCTCTATGGCATCTGCTTTCTTATCGATGTTCTCTTCTTTCTGCTGAACTCTGCGCTCATACCGCTGAGCTTCCGCTCTGCGCTCCTTGATCTCTTTGTCCAGTTCATTCTTGGTACGAATGGACTCTTCCTTGACTTCCAGGAGTGATTCGCGCTTTTTGTTCTCTGCAGTCTTCAGAGCTTCATCAATAATCTCTCTTGCCTTCTCCTCTGCGTTGCCGATGGTTCCCTCCGCGTTCTTCTTCAGACGGTTCGTGGTAACCTTTGCTGTGATCAGCACTGCAGCTATAATGGCAATAACAGAAACCACTAATACTATTACAATATTAGTGTCCACTACAGGAGCACCTCCTTATGAAATTTTCATTGTACATTTTGCTCCGATAATACAAATTATCGTTCATAATAGAATGCAATTTATGTACATTCTAACAAGCAATTCACAACAGTATTAGTGTAAACTGAAATTACACCCATGTCAAGTACAAGTCGCAATTAGTCCAAAAATAGTTCCTATATCAAAACAATCTTTGTGCATTATTTCTTGCTGTTATGCGTCATCCGGTATTCTCAGAAATCATCGCTATGCATGCCACCGATGGCCTTGCGGATAGCTTCTGCGGAGAATCCCTTTCTGACCAGAAATGCGTAGATCTTCTGGCGTTCCTTCCAGTCTGTCTCTGCTTCCGGATCATAATGCTTCTTATGAAGCAGTTCACGGATCATACTCTGTTCGTCCTGCTCTCCGCCCTTCTCCCGCCAGACCTGCCAGGCCTCTTCCATGGTAGCTGCCGGGATTCCCTTGCCCTGCAGATCCTGTTCGATCCGCCGCCTGCTGCGGCTGTCCTCGTGATAAGTAATATAATCCACGGCATATCGCAGATCATCGATATAATGAAAGCCCGCCACATAAGCGATAGCCTGCTCTATAATCTCCGTCGGATAAAAGCCCTGCTGTAATTTTGTCCGCAGCTGTGCCGTCGTATATTCTCTTCCCTGCAACAGGTTCATGGCACGAAGCTTCGCCCGCTTGGGAAGTACCTCCTGCATGATAGTCCGATAGTCTTCCTCGCTTAATTGCTGTCCTTCCTTTATATGGTAAAGACGCAATTCGCCTTTGTACAATACAAAGGCGAATTCCTGATCAATATATACTTTGCTTCTCGATTTGGAAAGTTCCGTAACCTGTGTTACCAGCATGGATCTACTCTTCCTTCTCTGCTGCGGCAGTGACATCTGCCTTTAGTCCGTAATGCTCTCTGACCTTCTCGGCAATCTCATCGCAGATGGCGGGATTGTCTTTTAAATACTGCTTGGCATTCTCACGGCCTTGTCCGATCTTGTTGCCCTCGTAGGCATACCAGGCACCGGACTTTGCCACAACGTCACAGCTGGCTGCCAGATCCAGAATGTCTCCTACCATGGAAATACCTTCACCGAACATGATATCAAACTCTGCTTCCTTGAAAGGAGGTGCAATCTTATTCTTAACGACTTTGACACGGGTACGGTTACCGATCACTTCACCGCCCTGCTTCAGAGCTTCGATCCTTCTGACATCCAGTCGTACAGAAGAATAGAACTTCAGTGCCCGTCCACCGGTGGTGGTCTCAGGGTTACCGAACATGACACCTACCTTCTCACGAAGCTGGTTGATAAAAATAACAGTACAGTTGGATTTGCTGATCACAGCAGTCAGCTTACGCAGTGCCTGGGACATCAGTCGTGCCTGCAGACCCACATGGCTGTCTCCCATATCCCCGTCGATCTCCGCCTTTGGTACCAGTGCAGCTACGGAGTCCACTACAATGATATCAATAGCTCCGGAACGCACCATGGTCTCGGTGATCTCCAGTGCCTGCTCTCCGTTATCCGGCTGGGAAATGTACAGATTATCAATATCCACTCCGATATTCTTCGCATAGACGGGATCCAGGGCATGCTCTGCATCGATAAAGGCAGCAATTCCGCCTTCTTTTTGTGTCTGAGCAACAGCATGGAGGGCTACAGTTGTTTTACCTGATGATTCTGGTCCGTAAATTTCGATAATACGACCTTTAGGATAACCACCTGCACCAAGAGCAATATCCAAAGCTAGCGAGCCTGAGCTCATAACTTGAACTTTCTGCTCTGCACGCTCACCAAGACGCATAACCGCACCCTTACCAAAATCTTTTTCAATATTCTTCAAAGCATCGTCAAGTGCTTTACGACGCTCATCTCCAAATTTCTTTGTAATTTCTTCTGTTTTCTTTGTTTTCTTAGCCACTTATTTTCCTCTTCTTTCTATCGTTAAAGACAAACTTAAATTATGTCTTCTTGTAATAAAGCTTGGCGAACTAGGTTAAAGGCATAGAGGGTACTAATATATCTAACATCAGAACGACTTCTTCCACCTATAACAACCTTGATTGACCTTACTTGATTCCTATCAGCAATACCAATAAATACCGTACCTGCTGGGTGTCCTTCTAAGGAATCTGGTCCAGCTACACCGGTAAGTGCAATTCCATAATCGCTATCTGTTTTAGCTCGAGCACCTTCAGCCATTTTTTCTGCAGTAAAATGACTGACAACACCATGTTCTTCTAGTTGCGACAAAGGAATACCCAACATTTTAGCTTTTTCTTCAATGCTGTAAGTAACAAAGCCACCTTTAAATACTTGTGAGGCTCCTGAAAAATCAGCAATAGTAGCCTGAAATAAACCTGCTGTTAGGCTTTCCGCTGCAGTGATAGTCTTGCCGTGGTGCTTAAGCAAGCGAAAAACTTCAAAGGCTAAACTATTAGACTCTCCATATCCATAAATGAAATCAGATAAGGATTTGCCATCTAGAGTTTTAGTCGAACGAATTTGTTTTTCTAAAACATCTAGTTTTTGATCTGCTTCTTCTTGCGAAGAAGCCTTCGTTGACAAGCGAAGTGTTACTTCCCCCACTTTAGCGTATGGAGCTATGGTTGGATCTGTTTGGTTAACAATAAACTCTTTCAGAATAGTCACTAATTGACTTTCTCCAACGCCAAAGAATCTTAGGACTCTCGAATAAAGACTTGAGTGATTCTCAGTAAGAGCTGGAATAAGTTCTTGATTCACCATAGGTTTGAGTTCACTTGGTGGACCAGGTAAGACTACATAGGTCACCCCTTGAGCAGTAATAATCCCTCCAACTGCAAGACCTGTCGGGTTTTGCAAGGGAATAGCCCCCTCAACAATTTGTGCTTGACGTTCATTATTAGGCGTTCGTGTGTGTTTAGGACGAGTAGCAAAGAAACTATCCAGTTTTTTACTAGCCTCCTCATCAAAAACGAGTTCTTTTCCTAAAAATTTAGCCAGTGTTTGCTTGGTTAAGTCGTCCTCAGTAGGGCCAAGTCCACCACAAAGTATGACTAAATCACTACGCTGACTGGCTTGATCAAGAACTGAAAGTAGGCGGCTTTCATTGTCTCCTACTGCTGTGTGAAAATACACGTCAATTCCTAGTTCAGCTAGTTTCTCAGATAAAAATTGGGCATTGGTATTGGTGATCTGCCCGGTTAGGATTTCAGTTCCTACTGCAATCAATTCAGCTTTCATTGGTTCACCTATATTACTATTCGTAAAATAATCTCAAAAACATGTTCGTTTATAAACTAACATGTTTTGCTCGTCTTGTCAATCAAATCCACTCATTTATTTGAAGTCACAGTTATTTTCATGATCATTCACAAATCCTGCGGCTTGTAAAAATGAATATATAGTTGTCGGTCCTAAAAATTTGAACCCTCTCTTTTTTAGATTGTTGGCAATCTGTTGGGATAAAGCAGTTGATGATGGGACGTCCTTATATGTGGGTACATTATTTATCAAGGGCTTTCCGTCAAAGAAATGCCAAAAATAATGGGACAGGGAGCCAAATTCATCTTGGATTTTTAGTACTTGTTTGGCATTATTTACGGTTGCTTCTAGCTTAAGTTTGTGCCTAATGATGTCTGGATTTTGAAGCGCATCTTCAAGTTCACTTAGGCTAAACTGGGCAACACGCTCAATATTATAGTCATGAAAAACACGATTAAAGGCCTGTCTTTTATTTAAAACGGTTAACCAAGAAAGCCCTGACTGATAACTTTCTAAGCAAAGCAGCTCAAAAAGTTTTTGGTCGTCACCAATAGGCTTTCCCCACTCCTTGTCATGATAATCACAATATAATTTATTGTTTGTTGGAACCCAACGACAACGATTGACCATTGCTTACCTCATTTCATCAACATTTTAAGAGCCGATTTAATGTATTGCTCTGCCGTTTCATTAGTTCCTTCGAAGAAGGCCTTGATTTTCTTAAGTTCTGTGGCTTTATAACCAAGAGCAATCAAGGCTTCCATAGCCTCATCCAATTGATGATTCCCTTCAGGTTGACTTGGTGTCGTCTTGGTCGTTTCTGTTGGTAACTCTGCAAATTTCCCTGCCAAGTCCAAAACCATTTGCTGAGCTGTCTTTTTACCAATCTTTGGAAACTTCATCAAGTACTTGATGTCACTATTATCAACAGCAGCAACCAAGCCTTGATTATCATCTACAGCAACAATGGCTAGGGCAGTCGTCGGACCTATTCCAGAAACTGAAATAAGCTTAAGGAAGACCTCTTTTTCATCTTCAGTATGGAAACCAAAAAGAAGGTGGGCATCATCTCTAATAACTTGATGAAGATAGACTTGGATAGTCTGATTCATTTGGTCAGAAAAACTATATGGATTCGCCACAGTGACAATATAACCTAAGCCGTTTGCTTCTATAACAATATACTTGGCGGTAATTTTCACTAGAGTTCCCTTGATATAATCATACATAGCGTGTGATTTCCTTTCTCGTTCGTTTCTTCAATGGTTTGCTTTATCATTTTATACTCGTAAGATAATTGTCTTGAATGTTTATTTGTCATCTCAAGCACTGCTGTACTATTGTAACAAAAAATCCACTCGAAAGTGGATTCTGTTTGCTCTATTTTAAGGATGACTACTCGTCTTTAAAGTATCTGTAATCATCTTTAGACCTAATAGAATATATGTTACAACGCCTAAAGTAAAGGCAATGCTAGAAACATTTACTAGAGTATTCTCCAAACTTGGTTGACCTAACCAGGCCAAAATATAGAAAATCAAGCTAGTCGCTAAAAATGTTAAGCCAACAAGTAAAAAGTGTTTATTAGTTTTTGTTAGGTGTCTCATCACTCTACCTCCTAACTTAAAAATCAGGCAATCATCCTACAATGATCCGCTAAAACATTAGAAGATTCCTTTTCTTCACCACTATTATAAATCTAACATTCCTATTCGTAAAGCAAGACCAAAAAAAATTTTAATACTTTCCTAGGTCACGTAGGCTTGTATGATTTTCTTGGATACGACGGAACATTTTTTCCATATCAGACTTGGTAAAGTTGACAAGTACTGGACGTCCGTGAGGGCAATTGTAGGGATTTTTACACTGTGCAAGCTGTACTAGGAGGTCACGCGCAGAGTAATCATCAAGAGCATGATTGGCCTTGATTGAACGTTTACAACTCATCATGATGGCCAACTCAGCACGGTAGGTCTTAACAGACACTTCATTCGTCAAAAGAAGCATGTCACACATTTCATAGACCGCTGATTCAATCTCTTCTTCCTTCATCCAGATAGGATGTTCACGAAGAATGAAAGTGTTGTTCCCATAAGGTTCTAAATAGATACCAACCTGGTTAAGAAGGGACATTTTTTCTTGTAAACTAATGTAATCTGAACCTGAAAATTCAAAGAGATAAGGAACCAAAAGCTGTTGTAAACTGCTGTCAACCTCACCAATCTTTTCACGATAGTACTCATACTTGACACGTTCTTGAGCAGCATGCTGGTCAATGATGTAAAGTCCGCCTTGTCCTTGCGCAAAGAGATAGGTTCCATGCATTTGACCAAAAAACTCTAATTCAGGGAAGGTTGATGTTTCCTCATTATCCAGATTTTCAAGCATGCGCTTCATTTTCGACTTGTTTTTATAATCAAGTTTTTCGTGTTCGCTATCACCTTCATCTACTGAACGTTGTGCCTGTTTAACAGAAGGTTGCGGTTTATTTTCTACCGATGAAACTGGAGACTCTGACTCTGATACAAGAGGTTTGATATCTTCTTGGACTGTCTCTGGTTTGACAAAGAAATCATTACGACTGCTATCATAGTAAAGATTGGTTTGTTTGAGTGGAAGACTGGTTTGAACTGGCTTAGCTGCACCTCTGGTACTAGACTTGGCTAGATTTTCAAGGGCATCAGGAATCAAATCCTGCTCTCTAAGGCTTTGAGCAATGGCAGAGCTGATAAGGGCCATGAGCTCTTTTTCTTTAGAAATACGTACTTCCTGCTTGGTTGGGTGAACATTGACATCGGCCAAGTAGGGATCAATTTGAATATCAATAACCGCAATAGGAAAGCGTCCTACCATGAGTTTAGAACCATAACCATCAAAAATAGCACGGTTAAGCAGGAAGTTTTTAATATAACGTCCGTTAATGAGAATCGTGATGTAGTTACGATTTGCACGGGTCAACTCAGGGAGACTAACATATCCAGAAACTTCAAAATCAAGGTCAGAATTTGAAATCTCCACCATTTTTTTAGCCGTTGTCAAACCATAAATACCAGCAATAGCTTGACGGAGGTCTCCAGTACCTGATGTCTGTGTCAACTGACGACCATCATTAAGCAAGGTAAAGGCAACCTCGGGATGAGCTAGACTCAGACGATTGACAACATCGACAATATGAGCCAACTCAGCCTGTAAACTCTTCATATACTTGAGACGAGCTGGGGTGTTATAAAACAGATTTTCAACGGTAATCTTTGTTCCAACCGGTGTTGAAATAGGATCCTGACTCTCAATTTCTCCACCTTTAGCAACCAGTTTAGTCCCATAGGCTTCTCCATCCGCTGCTGTCACAATAGTTAGGTGGCTGATAGAAGCTATTGATGGTAGGGCCTCACCTCGAAAACCAAGGGTTCGAATACGAAAGAGATCTCCTTGATTTTTGATTTTACTCGTTGCATGACGGCGCAAACTCATGGCCACATCAGCTTGAGCCATTCCTTCACCATTGTCTGTGATTTGAATTTTTGAGAGGCCTGATTCTTCAACTTCAATGGTAATCTGGGTGCTGCCTGCATCAATAGCATTTTCCACCAACTCTTTGACAACACTGGCTGGGCGCTCTACGACCTCACCAGCAGCAATCTGGTTGGCTAACACCTCAGGTAATTCGATGATTTTTGGCATAATTATTATTTTCCCTTCTAAAAGGTTGAGAGATCATTGTTTCTAACTGTTACTAATGCTTCCTATAAAGCCATAACTCACACACAACTGTTAGCCAAGATAAGGCTGTGGCTATAACAATCATATCCCCATGACGAAGGTTGAACCAAATGAGCACAGAAAAAATCAAGAGGTAGATGACTTGGAAAATCCATTGGTAGGTTTTGGGTGAACTTGTCGAATCCATAAACTGCTTAACAAAGAAATAAAGCAAAAGCAAGTTCAGTGTTAGTGCCTTTTCAAAAGGTGTAAAAAAGCTCAAAATCAGACTGCAGGCAAGAAAAATTCCTGCTAGCCATTTCATTATAGATTTCATGTGATTACCTCGTCAGTACGTTTTCATTAAGTATAGGGGTTTTCGAAAATATTTTCAACCACTTAGACACCATATAGAACCACATAGACAAACGCTATTGCTGTGGACTAGTAAATAGTGTTTAATAAAGGTGTGAAAGGGAGGAGGCCTCCTCAATTACCAATAAGAAAGGATAGTTATGAAAATAAAAGTTCAGATTGACTCGGTATTCCAAGAAGAAATGTTGCAGATTCAAGCACCTAGTCGAACGCCCAAGATTCAGCAAGTTGTCGAGTTTGTCGAATCTTTGGATGATAACCAACGACTCAAAGGAAAAAAGGATGGCGAAACCTATCTCATCGAGTCTAATGCTATTTCCAGAATTTACATCGAAAATCGTCAAGTTCTAGCTGAAACTATTCAAGGAGAGTACCACTTAGGCTTACGTCTCTATCAAGTTTTAGAAAAACTGCCATCTTACTTTATCAAAATCTCACAATCAGAGATTGTCAACCTCAAAGAAATTGAGCGCTTCAACATTACCCCTAACGGCCTCGTTGAAATTCACCTTAAAAACAAGGAAATCACCTACTCATCACGCCGTTACCTCAAAGCAATAAAGGAGAATTTACAATGAAAAAGCAACTTTTTAAATCAGGCACAAAGGGCATCCTTATCGGACTTGCCGTATCCATGATTATGTCTCTTATCTGGGCACCAAGCTACATGCCTCTAAATCCTCACTCAGCCATTGGACAATGGATGACGTCACATCAGGTTCACGGATCTATAGTATTAGCCTACTGCCTCATTACTTGGTTTGCAATCGGTATCCTCTTTGAAGTCGCTAGTTATATTTTCCGTAAGGCTGAGTGGAGTTTACTTCGTGCAACCCTCACTCACTACGCCTTGACCTGTCTAGGTTTCATTCCACTAGCTACCCTCAGCGGATGGTTCCCTCTACGTTTGACTTTCTACTTGGAGCTAGTCATTGAATTCAGCCTTATCTATCTCCTCGTTTGGGTCTTCTCTTATTGGAAAATGAAAAAGGATATTGAAGAACTCAACCAAGAATTGAAACACCTATAAAAGACAAGAAGCCTGTCAATTGACAAGCTTCTTTTATAGTTTCTGTTTTAAATCTGCTACAGCCATCATGACCTGCATCGGTGTCATATTGTAAATGTCCAAGTCTCGTAACTCTTGAAGAACTGGATTTTCAGTAAAATCATCAAAGAGAGAGATTTGCTCGTTGACATGCGTTTCAGTGGCAGGCTTCTCTTGAGGCGATACCTTTTCCTGAGGTTGGATGGTAACTGTCTCGCCCTCCAATTGTGTCAAGATGGTGTCAGCACGTTCCAGTAAATCTGCTGGTAAACCTGCAATCTTAGCTACATGAATACCATAAGATTTATCGGCTGGGCCATCGACAATCTTGTGAAGGAAAGTCACCTCTCCGTCCTTTTCAAGTGTCGCCACATGAACGTTGACAAGGTGTGTCAAAGTATTTGACAGGGCTGTCAACTCATGATAATGGGTAGCAAACATGGTTTTAGCCCCAACCTTGTCATGAATAAACTCAATGATAGACTGGGCCAGAGCCATACCGTCATAGGTGGCTGTCCCACGTCCTAACTCATCAAAAATAATCAAGGAATTAGGTGTCGCCCGCTTAATGGCC
>ENA-OOZN01002363-OOZN01002363.1-human-gut-metagenome-genome-assembly--contig:-NODE-2363-length-10118-cov-1.537216_pt1 | contig 10118 bp, 6 predicted proteins | sample MGYA00241187_ERZ501397 | MGnify/ENA primary metagenome ERZ501397 (study PRJEB25962, sample SAMEA2042921) | human gut metagenome | biome: human gut; feature: human-associated habitat; material: faeces... | reverse complement strand
CGCTGGATACCACTCGGACCTGTTACCATTCAGCCGTCTGACCTTGCTAAGTTCACGATTATATTAACCCTTGCGGTTTATATAAGTAAATATTATAAAAAGATGAAAACTATGAAATACGGCATATTAATCCCTATCGGAATAATTGCAATTTTTTGCGGCCTTATTTATCTTGAACATCATCTTTCGTGCACAATATTAATGTTTTTTATCGGCGCTTGCCTTATGTTTGCAGGCGGAAGCGATTGGAAACTGTTTGCATTCGGCTTGGCGGTAATTGTTCTTTTAGGCTTCCTTGTCGTCAGTTTTCCGACACTTATTGAAAATTATGCGGGCAAACGAATTGTTGCTTGGCTTGATAAAGACTATGACCCTTTGAACGGCAGATGGCAGACAAACAATTCACTTTATGCTATCGGTTCTGGCGGTTTCTTCGGTGTAGGGCTCGGCAATTCAAAGCAAAAATATCTCTATGTATCAGAACCGCAAAACGACTTTATTTTTTCAATCGTATGCGAGGAGCTTGGTTTCTTAGGCGCTGCAATAATTATTGCACTTTTTGCCGCACTTGTTATCAGGGGCTTGATTATCGCTTCAAGGTGTAAAGATAAATTCGGCTCGCTTCTTATTATCGGCGTTGTTGCCCAAATAGGACTTCAGGTAGTGCTGAATATTCTTGTTGTTACCGATACTCTTCCCAACACCGGCTTCGCATTTCCGTTTTTCTCCTACGGCGGCACGGCAATTTTTATGCTCTTGTTTGAAATAGGAGTAGTTCTATCTATTTCAAGAAAAACAAATCAACAAAAGGTATAGGTGTCAAAAATGAAAATATTATTTGCAACAGGTGGCACTGCAGGCCATATTAACCCGGCTCTTGCAGTAGCGTCATATATAAGAGAAAAATATCCGGATAGTGAAATTTTGTTTGTCGGCACGGCAGACCATATGGAATCACGTTTAGTTCCAAACGCAGGCTTTGATTTCAAAACCATCAAGATTTCAGGATTTCGCCGTTCATTTGCGCCAAAAGCAATCGTGCATAATATCAAAACCGTTTGTCAGCTGGTGACTTCAAACAGCGCCTGCAAGAAAATAATTAAGGATTTTAAGCCTGACGTAGCAGTCGGTTTTGGCGGATATGTATCGGGTCCCGTGCTCCAAACCGCCGTAAGTATGCATATTCCTACTTGTATTCACGAGCAAAACGCTTATCCCGGCATTACAAATAAAACCCTTGCAAAAGAAGTGGATAAAGTAATGCTTACCGTTGAAGACGCTAAAAAGCATCTTGAGCCTAAAAATGAGGTTGTTGTTACAGGTCTTCCTGTTCGTGGCGAACTTCTTAAGGCTCGTAAAGATATTTCAAGAAAAGAACTTGGTATACCAAACGGAAAATATCTTGTTCTTTCTTTCGGCGGTTCACTCGGTGCAAAGCCGCTTAATGACGCAATGTTTGATATTCTTCTTGAAAGCGCAAATAACGATAAATATTACCATATTCATTCAGTCGGAACTAACGGCGGTGAATTTCTTGAAAAATTCAAAGAAAACGGTTTTGTTGAAGGCAAAAAAGGCTTGGTAAAGGGAAATGTTGAGGTTAGGCAGTATATTGATGATATGGATACCTGTATGTCGGGTGCTGACCTTGTAATCGGCAGAGCAGGCGCTTCAAGCCTTTCTGAAATTGAGGCGCTCGGTAAAGCTTCAATACTCATTCCGTCGCCTTATGTTGCAGAAAATCATCAGTTCCACAACGCTATGGCGCTTGTAAACCGTGGCGCAGGCTCAATTATTGAGGAAAAGGATTTAACAACCGCTTCACTTAAAGAGGCTATTGATTCAATGCTTTCAAATCCTGCAAAGCTAATTCAAATTGAAGAAAATGCAAAGAATATGGCAATAACCGATGCAAGAGAGAGAATTGCAGATATCATCATATCCCTTGCAAAATAACTAAATAACAAATTAATCGCTTTTGCATAGAATATCGTGCAGAGGTGATTAAATGGAATATTTTAAAATAAGCGGCGGTAAAAAGCTTTCAGGGCAAATTTCTGTCCACGGCGCTAAAAATTCTGCCTTGCCAATCCTTGCTTCAACACTTTTAATCAAGGGTGAAAGCGTTATACATAATTGCCCTGATTTAAGCGATGTAAGAGTAACTCTTGATATATTAAAATCGCTCGGTTGCAAAGTCAAAAGAGAAAAAAGTACCGTTTTGGTTGACGCAAGCGTGGTTAATAAAAACGAAATCAGCGAGCACACTATGCGCACTATGCGCTCGTCAATAATATTTTTGAGTGCTCTTCTTTCTCGGAAAGGCTCGGCGTCAATCTTTTATCCAGGCGGCTGTGAAATAGGCACAAGGCCTATAGACCTCCACCTTAAAGCGTTTCACGATTTGGGCGCAGACGTCAGCGTAAACGGTTCGTCAATTAATGCTTGTGCAACTTCAATTATAGGCACTAAAATAATATTGCCTTTTCCAAGTGTCGGTACGACGGAAAATATAATTATTGCCTCGGCAATTTCAAAAGGAAAGACAATTATTGTAAATCCCGCACGTGAGCCTGAAATAAGCGATCTTGCCGATTTCTTAAACCATTGCGGCGCTAAAATATACGGCGCAGGGGAGTCAACTATAGTTATTGACGGTGTAAAAAAGCTTGATGCGTGCGAGCATACAATTATCCCCGACAGAATACTTGCTTCAACGTATATGTCGCTCGGAGCTGTTTGCTCAAAAGAACTTACTGTTAATAATATAAGACAAAGTCATTTATCTCCCGTTTTCCCCGTGTTTACAGAAATGGGTTGTAAAATATATTTGTCTGATAATTCATTGACTCTTGTTTCACCCAAAAAGCTAAAGCGGGTAAGAAGTATTAAAACAATGCCTTATCCCGGCTTTCCTACCGATTCTCAATCGCCTGTGGCAGTTGCTCTTGCACTTGCTAAAGGGACATCTATTTTGCAGGAAACAATATTTGAAAATCGATTCAGATATGTGAGTGAGCTTAACAGATTCGGTACAGATATAGAAATTAAGGATAATATCGCCGTTATTAACGGTGTTGATAAGTTACATTCGGCAAACGTTAACGCAACTGATTTACGTGGCGGAGCCGCACTTGTTGTTGCAGCTCTTTGCGCAAACGGGGAAAGCAATATATATGGTATAGAGCATATAGACAGAGGATATGAAAATCTTGAAAACGCACTTTCATCAATAGGTGCTGACATTAAGAGGAGTAAAAATGAAGGAGAAACCAAGGCAAAAGCAAGCAAAAAAGAAATTGAATAACAGAAATTCAAAGCCGTCAAAAATTGATGATGAATTTTTTGATTTGGGTATTGAACCTCCGAAACTATATAGGGAGTCTCAAAACAAGATTATTCAGGCTCAGCAAAAAAAATCACGTCAAAGTGAGAAATACGGAATGACGAGGGTTGAACGGCGCCAAAGGGAAACAAAAAGGCGTGAAAAGAAAAATAAACTCAGAAAAACGCTTAGTTGGATAGGTGCAATTCTTGTTATTATTGCTATCGGAGCAATACTTTGCCTGACGGTTTTTTTCCAAATAAACAATATAACAAGCTCAGGCAGTAAGATTTATTCAAAGGATAAGATAATATCACAATGCATTATTCAAAAGGGTAAAAATCTTTTTACAATTGATACCGAATCAGCGGCACAAAGGATTGAAGAAAACCTGCCATACGTCTACAAGGCTGAAATCAAAAGAAAATTACCCGATACAATAGAAATTATAATAACCGACGCAAAGCCTTCTTATTCGCTTTTGTGCGATGATACATACATCTTACTCGACGATAACTTTAAGGTACTTGAAAAGGGTGCGCAAATGGCGACGGGTATAGTTATTAACAAAACGGATATAAAAAGCGCTGTTGCGGGTCATAAAATAAAATTTAAAAATTCCGATGTCGGCACTTGTCTTGCACGTCTTGCAAAAAGTATTAAAGATAATAATTTTACTGAAATTACTGCTATTTACAGTAAAAATATAAGCGAAAACTACGTTGTTTACGACAACAGAATTACGTTTAAACTCGGCAACAGCAAGGATTTAGACAGTAAGATTATGAAAGGACTTACGGCTTGCGATAAACTTAATGATTCTAATCCTAATGCAACAGGTACAATGACAATAACAACTGACAAGGCAATATACTTTACAGAAGAATAGCTGTGAAGAAGTTAACTTTACACTTAACGTGAATATTGTTGGAATTTGTGCAAAAACAACAAACAACATAAAATATAACTATAAAACATTGTCAAAAACTTTTAGAATAATTCAAAAAAAGTATTGCAATTTAATTACAATATTGTTACAATATGATAGTAACAAAAGCCTATAGGGGAATATAGACTAAGAATAATAAAATTAAGGAGAATCTTGCAATGGGACGTTATGAAATCGATACAGATGACTCAAAAGTAGTACAAATTAAAGTAGTAGGTGTCGGCGGAGGCGGCGGAAACGCAGTCAACCGTATGGTACACTGTAATATCCAAGACGTTGAATTTGTAGCAGTTAACTCTGATAAGCCTGCTCTTGCAAAGTCAACAGCAACACATAAAATTCTTATCGGCGAAAAAGCTACTAAAGGTATGGGCGCAGGTGCAAGGCCTGAAGTAGGTACTCGTGCCGCTGAAGAGAGCAGAGAAGCTCTTACAGACGTACTTACAGGCGCAGAAATGGTATTTATCACTGCCGGTATGGGCGGTGGAACAGGTACCGGTGCAGCCCCTGTAGTAGCTAAAATCGCAAAAGACCTCGGCATTCTTACTGTAGCAGTTGTTACAACTCCTTTCGCTTTCGAAGGTAACAGAAGAATGAAGCAGGCACAGGAAGGTATCAAGGAGCTCGCTCAGTACGTTGACTCTATCATGGTAATTCCTAACGAAAATTTAAAATATGTTACTGAAGAAAAGATTACTCTTCTCAATGCATTTGAAATCGCTAATGATGTTCTTCGTCAGGGCGTTCAGTCTGTGTCTGACCTCGTTAATGCAACAGGTCTTGTAAACTGCGACTTTGCTGATGTAACTGAGATTATGAAGGATTCAGGCTATGCTCATATGGGCGTTGGCCGTGCTAAGGGTAAGGATAAAGCAGAACTCGCTGCTCAGCAGGCTATTTCTTCACCTCTTCTCAATACTTCTATTGATGGCGCACGTGGTATTCTTATCAATATCACAGCTTCAACAGATATCGGTCTTGAAGAGATTGATGCTGCTTCTTCAATCGTAAGTGCTGCAGTTCATCCTGATTGTGAAATCATCTGGGGTGCTAACTTTGATGAAGAGCTTGAGGATGAAATGATTATCACCGTTATCGCTACTCGCTTTGGTGACGAGGGCCCCGGCGCTCCTATCAAGTCAACAACTGCAAACAAGGAAGTTGCTCCTCCGCAGCCTGTAGCTCCTATCGCTGCTCCGGTTGCTCCTGCTCAAAGTTCAGCAGCTGCTACTTCTCCTGTTTCAACATTCAATGATAATGATGACGATGCTTTCAGCGAAATCGTTAATTTCTTCAAGAAATAATCATTAATATAAATATATAACAAAAACGCACTTCGTTTTGAAGTGCGTTTTTGTTATTTATTTGTATTTTTGTCAATATGTATATTTTATCAAACTCTTGTCTTTTAAGTGGAAAACTTTTCCTGTCAAGTAAAATCCTTTACATTTTTAACATTTTCCACATAGTTTTCAACAATTATTTATAGCAAAAACGTCACATTTCCACATTCTCAACAACGTTTTCCACAGTGTTTTTAACAATTCAAAAATGTAAAGCAAAATACCATTACAAAAAGCAGCGATTAAATATACATTTTTTGTATATCTAATCGCTGCTTTAAATGTTTACCATTCGCTTTTTGTGTATGAACGGATAATATTGGTTATAATATTATCTCTTAAAAAGCCTTTTCCTTTGCCGCCGTTTCTTTGGTCTTGAATTTTACCTGCACGTATTGTTATCGCCTCTGTTTTATCGGTGATTTTGTCAATCGGAGGAATTTTGCCGAAGTCATAATTATCCTCAACAACGTCAATAACATTTTCTGCAAGATTGGTAAATTCTTCTTTTTGTGCCGAACTCATTGCAAATATAACTAATTTGTTATTGTCCGGAAAACGCAAAATCTTTTTATTCTTAACATTGAGTGAATAAAGATAAATTCTTGCTTTTTTTACGATATTGCCCTCAGGGTGATGAAGATGAGTAAATTCGTATCCGAATGTTGTTTCGTCATCGGTATGAGCCGTCTGGTTTAAGCCGTACATATCCCATTTGCTGTAAGGTGCAGTCATTGATTTGAAATTGACTTTGTATTCTTTTCTGTCAATTTTAAATGTTGCTACTATATCTTCCTCACTTACCGCTCCTGCAAGAATATATATTTGATTATATTTTCCGTCAAGTCTGATTTTTTGACCTCTGCAAGCTACTGCGTCAAATCTTGGAGTTTTTCCTTTGCTGTTGCCGTGAGGAATGTAAAAATCAATTCCGTTTACTTTAATGTTTTTGCTGATTAAATCAATCGGCAGAGAGTATCCACCGCCCTGAAGTATGTTGTACTTCATATTCTTGTAGCTTGTAAACGCTTTAACATTGTAATTAAGTCGCATAGGGGAGTAAGTATTGTTGAACTTACACTCCGGTGCTTTTGCAAATTTAATTTTCAATGTCATCGTTTCAAATGGCTTTAATGAAACTCTGATTGTTTTCTTTTCGGCAGGTGTATGCTTTCTTATAAATTCTTCGCTTGTGTTTACTTCGTCAACTTCTTCAAATTCTCTGTATACACTCAGCGCCGCATTTTTCTGCTCAATTGCTGTTGCATTATTAAGCCTTACAATTAAAGCGTCTTTGTCATATTCGCTGATTTTTACAGCTCTGATAACAATATTGTCGTGCGATAATTTTAAAAGGCTGGCAACTTGAGAAAATTCGCCTTTTTCGCTCTGCTTTTTTACTTCACAGGTGATAAGCTTTCTTGCAAATACCATTGATTCACGGTTAGTCCCGTTTTCAATGTCACCCTCGTGACCGAAAATTCCAAAGCTAAAGCAGTTTCTGCCGAGGTCTTGTAAATCTTGCCTTGTTTCCTTTGTAAATGCTCCGACAGGCGTGTGAATGCAGGTGAGCCTTAATGTGTTGTCGTTAGGCTTATCCCAGCCGTGCTTGCAGTCTGTAAGAATACTTACTCCGAAATTACCGCTTTTGTCAGTTATGTCAGCCCATTTTTGAGCAGGCACTTCATAAAGCTTTTCGCTGTTGTTTTCTCTTTGCGTGTATCCTAAACCCGAATCATATTTTGCAACATAATTTGAACTTGCAAGAGGGAATACAGCTTTAAGAAGTGTTCTTCTTGTTCTCCAATCAATTTCGTTGTCAAATCTGATAACCTTGCTGTCAGGATATAGAGAAACAATTTGATTAATCGTTGAATATTCAGCCTCTCTTGTAATTTTTATTGCAATGCGTGCAGGTCCGTTTTCAATTATTTCAAATTTAGGAGTGTTTGCATAGCAATAAGCGTCCTTGTCGATATCTTCTTTTCTTAATTCCCAGGACGGATAAGCAAGCGAGCCTGTATCGTGAAGCATCGCAAGCTTAATAGGAGAGGTGATAAGCTGCCTGTTAAGTTCTTTGTCAAGTAAGAATGCAAGGTCGCCGTTTTTGTTGAAAATAACCTTATATTTGCTGTTTTCAAGGGTATGACCGCTAATCTTAAGGTCGGTTTTTATTTGGCATTGCTCCTCACTCGGAACAATTGCATAAATGTGAATTGCAAATGACGGCACGTCAGCCTGAAATACTATTTCAAAATGTTTGCCTGTTTTGTTGATAATCTGGCTCGGCACTTCCTTTTTTTGCTTGTCAATGACCTTGACAAAAGGGGTGTTTACGTTGAGCTTAATCTTGGCTTCAACGCTTTCACGTCTTCTGTATTGCGTAGGGTTTGACACTGAAACAGCAACTGCGTTTTCAGGAACCCAGCTTGTGTCCATATTTCTTGAAATAGCTTGAAGAGATGAAGTAAGTTCACCTTTAAATTGAGCGATAGACGAATAATAATCATCCCAAGCGTCATTGTAAACTTCCATTAATGATGCGCCTGTAATGTCATCGTGGAATTGATGTTTAATTGAACGCTTCCAAGCCTTGTTAAGATTTTCCTTAGGATAATCGTATGTACCGCAAAGTGAGGCAAATGAACAAGTGAATTCCGCACTGTGCGCTATTTGTTCGCTTTGATAATCAAGTCTTTTGCTCTGCGTACGTGAGGTGTAACAGCCGGCGCCGTGATTTGTCATAAGCATATCGCCTTTGTATCTCGGAATGAATACGCCGTTTGCACCGTTGTTGTACCTTTTAAGCTTCGTGAAAACCTTATCGCTTCTTGCACTTATTACTTGGAATAATTTGTTGTCTTTGTTGGCTCTTACACTTTCGTCAACGTTTTTTACACTTTCCTCTGTCGGTGAGCCGCCCCAGTCGCCTGTTCCGTAAAGGTGATTAACCCACGGAAGCTTCATATTGGTTTCAATATAAGCTTTGTTAATTCCGTCAATAACACTTAAGTCTGCTCGAACGTCGCCGTCAAGCTTGTATCTGTAGCTTTTTGCATTAAATGACGCACCAATCTCATTTCCGTCGGCGCCGACCCACATACCTAAATCAAACGGTATTGGGTAAGCCGAGCCCCAAGAAAGTTTTTGCGTGCTGAATCCTAAAAGACCGGCATCGTTGATAATTTGTGGCAATTGCGCACCGAAACCGAAGCAGTCAGGCAAAAATATATCCTTACTTTTTTTCTTGAACTTTTCATAAAAATAGTTGTTTCCAAGAAGAATGTTACGTGTGATAGCCTCCGGTGAGGGAATATTTACGTCGCCGTTTTCGTATTCCGAACCTGCAGGATTCCACCTGTTTGTTTTAACGTATCTTCTGATTTGGTCAAATGCCCTTGGATAGTATTCTTCTATAAGCTCGTATCTGTAAGCACCCTCAAAGTTGAACATATAATTTGGGTACTTCTCAATAAGGTCAAAGTTTTTGCTTAATGTGTCCGGTATAAATTTTTCAACCGTATCGGCAATTGTCCATCTCCAAACAGTGTCAAGATGTGCCGTTGCAACCATATAAGCTGTTTTAGTCAACATAATTATAATACCTGCTTACTTTTCAATAATTTCGTATGTAAATTCGTACTTCTCTTGAAGTGCCTTAACCTTATCCTCGTTGTCCTCAATAAATGTTTTGCTGTAAACACTTTTTCCGTCTACAGAATAATCTTTAACGATTTGGTTGAGCGCTTCCCAAGCTTCAGCCTCCTGTGCATATCCGTCCTCAAATTTAATAAGAAATTCTCTGTGTTTTGGTAAAATAACCTTCATTGTGTTTTTCCTTTCATCTGTAATTATAATATACAAACTTATTATATTATTTTTGTTTATTTATTGCAAGAAATATTTATATCTTTAATAACTATTTTAGCTTTTTCATATAAAAGCTTTTGGGCGTTTTCTATTGCATATTGGGCACTTGTGTTTTTATCGACAAGACTGTACATTTTATCTGCGAGTTTAACATTTTCAATATCTCCGCTTAAAATAATGCATTTTTTGTTATACTTTTTGCAAAGCTCGCTTATTTTATATACGAGCTTTCCCATAAGCGTTTGATTGTCGGTTTTTCCTTCGCCTGTAATTACAATATCGCTTTCCTTTATTTTTTTCTTAAGGGATGAAGCTTCGCATAGTATGTCAAATCCGCTTTTTATTTCTCCGCCGTAAACGGAATAAAGACCGCCGCATATACCTCCTGCCGCTCCTGCACCCTTAACTTCTCTTATATCTCTTGGAAGAAAAGCATTAAGCATTTTAAGTCCGTCGTCAAGTTCTTTTATTTGTTCGTTATTTGCGCCCTTTTGTTTTGCAAAAACATAAGCCGCCCCTTTTTTGCCGAAAAATACATTGTCAACATCGCAAGCGTATGTAAAGTTAATACCATTTACAATATTTGTGAAGCCTGCACCGTAAATGTTGTTTAAATCTTTGCCGGTCGGGT
>ENA-OOZN01002361-OOZN01002361.1-human-gut-metagenome-genome-assembly--contig:-NODE-2361-length-10122-cov-1.886957_pt1 | contig 10122 bp, 10 predicted proteins | sample MGYA00241187_ERZ501397 | MGnify/ENA primary metagenome ERZ501397 (study PRJEB25962, sample SAMEA2042921) | human gut metagenome | biome: human gut; feature: human-associated habitat; material: faeces... | reverse complement strand
ATGACATATCTTATATCAGTTTTTTCTGTTTACACAAAACTTGAAACGCTCTCGTTTTTAGTGATGGAACAGACGGATACCGGTAAATGCCATTACCATGTTGTATTTATCACAGCATTCGATCACCAGATCATCGCGGACAGATCCGCCCGGCTGTGCAATGTAGGTAACACCGCTCTTGTGCGCGCGCTCAATGTTATCTGCAAACGGGAAGAATGCATCGGATCCCAGTGTAACATCTGTCAGCTGATCCAGCCATGCACGTTTTTCTTCTCTTGTAAATACTGCCGGTTTCTCGGTAAAGGATCTCTCCCAGTTACCGTCACCAATGACATCCATGTATTCCTCACCCATATATACATCAATCGCATTATCTCGTTCTGCACGGGTGATACCCTCCTTGAATGGAAGGTTCAGTACCTGCGGGCTCTGACGCAGCCACCAGTTGTCTGCTTTCTGTCCTGCCAGACGGGTACAGTGTACACGGGACTGCTGTCCTGCACCTACACCGATTGCCTGTCCGCCTTTTACGAAACATACGGAGTTGGACTGAGTATATTTGAGGATGATCAGAGAAATCTTCATATCTCTCTTGGCTTCTTCTGTCAGTTCTTTGTTTTTGGTCACCAGATTGGAGATCAGCTCATCATCGATTGCCAGTTCCTGTCTGCCCTGTTCGAAGGTAACACCGAACACTTCTTTATGTTCCAGCGGAGCCGGTACATAATCCGGATCGATCTGGATCACGTTATAATTTCCTTTTTTCTTCTGGGCCAGAATCTCGAGTGCTTCCGGTGTATATCCCGGTGCGATCACGCCATCGGATACCTCTCTCTTGATCAGCATCGCGGTATCTTTGTCACACACATCTGACAGAGAAATAAAATCTCCGAAAGAAGACATACGGTCCGCGCCTCTTGCTCTCGCATAAGCACAGGCGATCGGAGAGAAGTTTTTCCAGTCCATATCGTCTACCCAGTAGATTTTTGCCAGTGTCTCGCTTAACGGAAGACCTACTGCTGCACCTGCCGGAGATACATGTTTGAAAGAAGTTGCTGCCGGAAGTCCGGTTGCCTGTTTCAGGTTGGATACCAGCTGCCATCCGTTAAAAGCATCCAGGAAGTTGATATATCCAGGTTTTCCGGAAAGCACTTTGATTGGAAGCTCTGATCCGTCGTTCATGTAGATTCTGGAAGGTTTCTGATTCGGGTTACATCCATACTTTAACTGTAATTCTTTCATTGTGCTTCTCCCTCTCCTATTTGTTTTTATTTACGATTCTTGTCTCATAAGTACCATCTGCAATATTGATATAGCGTACAAACAGAGATACTTTATTTTCTTCATTCAGGCTTTCCCATAACAGGCTGGTAAATCCATCGATCTCATCCGGGATTGCCACGAGTTTCGGTTCGCCCTCAAAACTTGGCAGCGGATTGCCATCGCCCATATACGTATGAATAAAATGTCCTTCTCCTGCAAGTGCGGTTCCATAAGAGAATGTGTAACGGTTGCAGGAATCCGGGTTGCCGTTGTTGCTTTTTAAGATGGACATTGCATAATCAAATACTCCGTTTTCGATGTGCATTACACCGGAGATCCGAGGGGTATAATTCGGTGCATCCGGTTCAAATTCTCTGGATGTCAGAGACTGCTCAAATGTCAGCTGTCTGTCCATTCCTTCATAAATGGTATCTGTCTGGTCTCCGTTGGTTACGATGGTTTTATTGCCCAGCACGCGTACCGGTGCATAGATAATAAGACTCGGATCCACCAGTTTGGAAGGATCAAAGGCCTGGGTGCGGATTCCCTGTCCTTCTTCTACAAAGACACGGTTTCTGCTGTTCTCACTTCTTCCCATGATGAAATAGGCTGCAACTGCTTTGGTTCCGTCTGCAGATCTGCCAATTACAATTCCTCTTCCTGGGTATAAATTTCCTTTCAGTTCCTGTTCCAATGATATCATCTTCATGAACAATTCTCCTTTTGTCTTATGATTTGATTTGCTGTGGTCCGGATCGGTATAGCGAATCCTGGTTGTCAGAATCACTATACCCGGCTTTCCTCGCCCTCTCCATACTACGCAGAAATTATGCTGAAAACGAAAAAAGCCTACAATCCGAGCTACACTGCCCAGACGGTCGGCTTCAAACCCTTATACTCCCCGTGGTAAACTCCACTTCCGTCAGTCATATAAGTTACTTCAAAAATAGCATTTATTTTTTCTTCTGTCAACCCTGTTTTCATAATTTCGACATCCAGCAATGCTGTTCCCATTCACACGCTTCGCATTCCAATATGCTCAGCAAACAATCATCACTGTCGATATTCCCTGTCGTTTTCTTACCGATGAAGTGCCAGTCGCACACTCATCTGCTCTCCCCGATATCTGGCGTAATGATTCCGGATCACCACAGCCGAGATCAGACAGCAGCCGACACTGATACCTGTCATCGCCACCCGACAGAAAACACTGACGGCAAACAGTACAAAGGTACAAACCGAACGGTAAAAATGCGGCTCGATCACGATCACCAGGGAAAAGATCAGATACAGGGCTGCCAGAGACAGTACCGGAAGCCAGAACGGTACCAGCCCCAGCAGTACCCCGAACGATACCGCAATGGCTTTTCCACCTTTCTGTGGCTGTAAAAACGGGCAGGCATGTCCGAAAACCGGAGCTGCCAGAATCAGCGCAAAGCTCCATCGTGCCGGATTCACCTCCCGCAACGCCAGATGCACCGGAAGATAACCTTTCAGCAGTTCCATGCACAGCACCAGAATCCCGATCGGTATGCCCGCACAGGTAAAAGCATTCGCCGTTCCCGGGTTTCCATCCGGACTTTCCGCTGTAATATCAATTCCTTTCAGTGCCTTTGGCAGCAGATAGCTGTACAGGATACTGCCGGACAGATACCCGCCTATGATATAACACCACTCCTGCCATGTAATCATCTCTCGTTTCCCCCCTGTTTCTTTCTGTACTTTCGCTTTCAAATCGTTCTTCGATGGAAGTACCTCTTTTTCGTCCTCTTCATTGCTGCTGTTCTATATAACTATGTAACGTTTCCGTTTCTTCACAGTTACGAGCCAAAATGCATCTGGAATACTATCTACCAAATAATTTCTAGTCTATCATTTCATTCGCTTTACCGATCAGCTCTTCCAAAAGTTTACAGATACGCTCTGCCGCCTCCGGTCTACTGTTCTTTTTCTGTGCTTCCTGCATCTCCACGCGCAGTTTTTCTCGCTCCAGAAGTTTTTCTCCCGCGCGCACCTGTCCGACAAACGAACGTTTTCCGATGGACATGCCATGTTTCTGGAAGAATTCCACATTTTTCGTCTCACATCCCGGAATCGGATTCGTATGTACCATCGGAATCCCCATCACAGCTGCTTCCGTGCTGCTGAGCCCCCCGGGTTTCGTGAAAATCACATCACAGGCTGCCATGTAAGCCGCCACCTGATCCGTATACCCGAGGACTCTCACATTCTTTCGATGAACCAGTTCCCGTTTTAAAAGCGTTTCCAGCTTTTTATTATTTCCACAGATGACCACCATGTTCTCATCTGCTTCCATCCTGCGGGCAAGTTCCAGCACAAAGATCTGGATCTTTCCAAATCCCATACTGCCGCCCATCACCAGATAACTTTTACTCTCCTGTGGAATATGACAGATTTTTCTTGCTTCCCTCTTATCCCATTCTTTCATAAAGTTCTGCCGTACCGGAATCCCCCACGGAAGAAGTTTTTCTCTCGGAACCCCCCGCTTTGCAAACTCATCAATCAGATCTTCATGCGGAATCACATAATAATCGCAGTCTGTCTCCTCCCAGAAAGGAATACAGGTATAATCCGTTCCGATCGCCACCACCGGGATCTTCAGCCAGCCTTTTTTCTTCATCGCTGTCAGAGTCTCCGCCGGATACAGATGTGGAGTTACAATGGCATCAAACCTGTTCTGCTCCAGATACCGTTGTAACGTTCCCTCCAGAAGACTGCAGGTATAATATACTGGTGACTTCCTCTTATCCGAAGAAACCCATCCACCCAGCCGGTAACCCAGACCGAATAACAACGGACAATGTTTCACGATCCCCACATAGGCTCCGCCCACTGCTTTCGATGTCCGCGCTCCTTTCAGAAGCATCATATCTTCCATAACCACCTGATGTCCCTGTAATTCCAGATATTCTTTCACCGCCCGACCGGCGGAATTGTGTCCCTCGCCGGTATTACAGGATAATATCAATATCTTCATTCGTCTGTCTCCATTCTGTATCCTGTTTTCTGTTTTTTTACCTGATACTTTTACCTTCCGTTGCCTACAGTATACAGATATCTTCTTTTCTTCTTATCATAACAGTTTTCTGTCTGTTTTTCAAACAACACCCCTGCGATTTTGTCATATTCGTTCTTTTCTTTTTTATAAAAACTCCGTCACATGTTTTCTGTAACGTAACGGAAACAGATTTCTCTGGCAGACCGGATTCTCCCTCTTTTCCACTGCAATCGTGTGAAAAAATTCTTTCCACATCTGCGTGTAAAGATCATCCTGTTTTTCCGTCTGGCAAAGCCGCTCCATCTCCTCTTCCCGGAATTCCGTAACGTAAAACGGCTCATCTTTCGGATGGACCACGCCCAGACACCGCCCATCATCGATGATCATCCAGTCTTCCGATGGCATCCGATCCGCAAAATGTTCTGCTACCAGCGCCGCCACATTTCCTTTCGGTTCCATATGCGCGACATAAATACCCGGTTCGATTCTCGCAAATCGCAGGAATTCATAAAAATAGTGTCTTTCATTTGCCACCTGCCGACTCAGTTCAAAAATCCGCATCACAGGTTCTTCTCTCAGATACTCGGTCACTTGCCCTCCGACGGCAAACCCCAGCCGCAGGAACCGATAAATCGCATCCAGTCGCCCGGGATCAATGCTCATGGCTGCCAGATAGATCTGATAATATGCATGCGCAGATATTTTTGTCCGGATAGATCGAATCACCTTCTGTGCCAGCTCCGGATCCATCTCCACATGGATATATTCAGTCAGAAGTTCCATCTGTTCCACCGGTTCGATCTCCAGCCTGACATTCTCTCTTCCCTTTTTCGCCTCCCACACCCGATAGATACAGGTCATCATACTCTCAAAATCTTCTTTACAGGTAAAACAATACATTTCTGTTCCCTTTCTGGCATCTTCTATCTTCTTTCTGCAATTCTAAGCCTGTACACCAAAATCCCCGAACAGTGACATCTGATGATAATCCTGCTGATGCATCAGCTGCCAGTTTTCTTTGTATTCCACACTGGTCAGCTGTTTGGTGATAAACTCCTCTTCTATTGGAATCCGGTACATCATTTTTCCGTTGCAGGTGATAAAATAATGCGCTCTTTTTAAAACAACACCCACCTTTTTCAGATGATCAAAGTCCAGACTTCCGTATCTCCTTGCGCGCACGATCCTGCCCGCCGACTTTGGGCCCACACCGGGGATCCGCAGGATCTGTTCATAAGATGCCGTATTGATCTCCACCGGAAAAAGTTCCAGATGCCGGAGTGCCCACTCACACTTGGGATCGATCTGCTCGTTAAAATTCGGTCTCTGTTCCGACAACAGTTCCTCCGCATGGAATCCATAAAACCGCAGCAGCCAGTCTGCCTGATAGAGACGGTGTTCCCTTAAAAGGGGCGGTTTTGCATCCAGTGCCGGGAGATCCCGATCTTCATTCACTGGAACATAAGCCGAAAAAAAGACGCGTTTCAGATCATACTTCTGGTACAGACTCTGAGTGGTGCGAAGCAGGTGATAATCTGTCTCCGGTGTCGCACCGATGATCATCTGTGTACTCTGCCCAGCAGGTGCAAAACGACGCTTTAAACCAGACATATCACGGGGTGCTAACTGATATGCATTGTCCCATGTAAGGAGTCCATCCACTCTCCCCATTTCTTTTTGAGAAGGCAAAGTTCCGTCCTTTCCATCCGACAGTCTGTCTGTCTTCTTTTTTTCTTCCAGGCTTTCCCGATAATTCCTTTTGGATATTTCCGAAAAAATGCCGTTATTTAACAGTTGATTTCCCCTGCTTCTTTCCATATATGCTGTCTTTCCGATGGCCATCCGGTGTGCAGCAATTGTATTCTGAACCTTTCCCATAGGATTAAGGATTGTCTTCATTGTCTTATTCGGTGCAAGAGTCCGAAGACTCTCTTCCGTCGGAAGTTCCAGATTCACACTGATACGGTCGGCCAGATATCCCGCTGCGGCAAGAAGTTCATCCGAAGCTCCCGGAATCGTCTTCACATGGATATATCCGTTAAAATGATATTTTGTGCGAAGCAGCAGTAAAGTCTCACACATCTTTTCCATCGTGTATGTCGGATTTTTCAAAACTCCGGAGCTTAAGAAAAGACCTTCTATATAGTTACGCCTATAAAACTCAATCGTCAGTTCACAGATCTCTTCAGGTGTAAATGTTGCCCGTTTCACATCGTTACTTGCACGATTAATGCAATATTTACAATCATAGGCACAATGATTTGTCATCAGAATCTTTAATAAAGAAATACATCTTCCGTCCGCTGCAAAACTGTGACAGATGCCGCATGCCTCTGTATTGCCGAGTTCTCCTTTCTTTCCACGGCGGCTGGAACCACTTGACGTACATGCCACATCATATTTTGCTGCATCAGCGAGAATCTGTAATTTCTCCTGTGTTGTATAATTACTGTTTTTGATTTCTATATTCATAGTTTTATTATACAAACAAGCGTTCTTGTTTTCAAGTGGTTTTCAGAACATTTGTTCTTTTTATCTACTATACATGACTGCTATCTCTATTTTTTCAGGAAATGTTCCCTGTTCGGATATACCTGCCTGAAAGCCTCAAGCGCCGCCTCCTGTAACAGCCCAAACTCTTTCTCCATATGAAGCAGATGCGGTGCACGAAAAGCGATCAAACTAATCTGCTGCGCAATCTTTTTTGTCACTCCTTCTTCTGACATCTGTCCCATTCCAAATACAAGTGACGTAAATGCTCTTCCTCCCCTGCTGACTTCAATGAATTTCAAAAAGACATTCTGAAGCTCCTGCAAAAGAATTTCCTTATATACATTTTCCTGAAGCAGTGATTCTGACAGCCCCAAAGTGGCAGCTATCTTCGCTCCCTGCTTTCTCCGTTTTCCTCCCAGATCCACTGTCGTACCCTCTGCCAGATATTTCATTTCCATAAGACATCTCATAAATTCATCTTTTACGGGTGTTCGTTTTCCATATCTTGCAATCCATAACTGTTTCCGGTATTTGTCTTTCTCCGACTCTCCGTCGCCGGTATTTGCTTTTAATAACTCCAGTCTTTTTACCGGATCTGTTTCTTTGTAAAATGCAATTATCCATGCGTTATCCATTTTCTATTTCCTCATTATTATTTCAAAAAATGATCTACATTACTGCTATCCACACGGCAATATTCGGAGACATAATATCTGCCTTCCTTTAAATGTTTCCGATTTGTGTCTTTTCCACAGACAATCTCTACCGATAATTTCGCCAATTCCATTGCCTGATCCTCTTTATCATTATAGACGGTTCCCTTCATTTTTCCAGTCTTGATTGCCTCCAGCGCATCGTCCAGACCGTCAATTCCAAATATGACAGGCCAGTTCCGGCAGTCATATCCGGACTTCTGCCAGGCTGCCACTGTTCCCAGTGCCATCTCATCATTATTGGAAATAACCAGTTCTATCTCATCTCCATATTGTTCAATAAGACGACTCATCCTGTTTTCAGCCTGTCCACGGTTCCAGTCTGCAAACTGATAACTCAATTTTTCAAGATTAATCCCCTGTTCAAGCAAGGTCTTAACCGAATAGTCTGTTCTGCTGATGGCATCCTGATGTCCGGCCTCTCCTTCCAGAAGTATATACTGAATCTTCCCATCCTGATTCTTATCAACTTCCGGATGATTCTTAATATAATCCGCCACAATTTCTCCCTGCATGATCCCGGACTGCTCTGCGTTACATCCTATATAATACAGCTTCTCCCATTGCATCAGGTCCTCCCTGACCGGCTCCCTGTTAAAAAAGAGAACCGGGATATCTTCTTGCTTTGCCATCCTGATAATACGGGATGGTGCCGTTCTGTCAACCAGATTCACACACAATACATCACAGCCTGCGTCAATCATCTCCTCAACAATCTCATTTTGATCCTGCTGATTATCATCGCCGTTTTTTACCGTTGTGATGATTTTCATATGATCTGTTTCCATTTTTTTCAGATTCTCTTTTAACTGATCCGTCATCGCATTGATAAATGGATCATCCTGCGTATAGGTTACAACTCCTATCCGGATGATATGATCTGTCTTTACACTCTTGTCTTCACATCCGGTAATCAGAAAAGCAATCAGCAGGATAACTGCTATCATACTTCTTCTTTTTCTGTTTTTTTTACTCATAAGAATATAAGAACCTTCCCAAATTATCATTTAATGAAAATTCATCTCTGTCAAACACCTTTATCTCTGTCTTATGGCCTTTTAGCCTGTAGAATCTGTGTTCCAGCCTTTGTGCCATTTCCCCGACACTTTTATATCCGATCTCATAGGCATCCGGAACCACCAGTCCCTGGATATTTCCATTATCCAATAACACTACCGCTTTTACACTGCTCCCAATGCCATATATGTCCGCTCCCTGATATGAATCTTCATCAGACTGCTCGCCTAGTTCTTCCAATGCATGTGGATCCAGAACCACTATTGCATCTACTTTATCTTTTTTACTCACTTTTTCATAGATATTCTGATCTTTTTTCCGGTAACAATACCAGTCGATCTCACTTTTGGTATCTTTCAGCGAATCCTTTAATCCCCGGATTGCATCCTGATCTGACTTTGATTCTTTCCAATTTGCGACAACTCCGATTTTCTGCCGCTTCTTTCCCAGCTGCTTTCCAAGTTCAGAACCTATCTTATAATAATCCGGTCCGATTACCGGATTACCGGAATTCCCGCCTTCTTTGGAATATACATCCTCCATGATCAGTGTGTATGGCGTCTTGGCACACTGTTTTTTTAACATGTCTTTCGTATCACTTCCCGGTGCCGGACATATGATAAATGCATCTATATTGTTGTGCTTCTGCTCTTTTATAATTTCTTTTTCCATCTCTGCATTTTCAATTTCATCTGTATTACAGATAATCATATGAAGATTGTTTATTTTCGCCGACTGCTTCATCCCTTTAATCAGTGAATTCCATCGGTTATCTCCTGATTCCGGTAAGATCACCGCCACTCGTTTTTCCGGCACATCCCGGTCAAAAATCTTCCATGCAAAAAATAATGTCAGTATCAGGAAAATACACTCCAGTATCAGGAATGTAATTTTATTCTTTTTCATCTACATCCCTCCCCTGTATATATTTCTGCATCTCCAATTGTTCCGCATTCTCCTTTGTATATGGAATTGCCGGTATATGGATAACAACCCTGGTCCCCTCATCCGGTTCACTATATATCTCCAGGCCATATTGCTCACCAAACATCAGCTGAATTCTGGAATGCACATTGATCACGCCAACACCCGAACCATGTTTTGGAACTTTACTGTTATCTGTCAGAATATTACTCCTTATGTCTTCCGGCATACCCATTCCATTATCCTCTATGCTGATGTAAATATCTTCACCTTTCTTCTCTCCACGTATAAGGATCTGACCATCATCATCCTCATCCATATTACCTACTCCATAATATATTGCATTTTCCAGAAGCGGTTGAATCACCAGTTTTACAATACAGTAATTTTTAATCTCTTCATCTATCAGAAACTCTACCTTAAATCGTTCTTTATAGCGTACACGCTGAATATTCATATAACTTCTGCTGTGCTGCAATTCGTCTCCAATAGAGATAATCGTCTTTCCCCTGGATAAACTTACACGAAGAAGTTTTGCAAGCTCTGAGATCATCACAACCGCTTCTTTATTTCTCTGCGCCTCGATCATCCAGGTGATTGATTCCAATGTGTTATAGAGAAAATGTGGGTTAATCTGACTCTGAAGTGCATCCAGCTCACTTTTTCGTCTTTCTGTTTGCTGTTGAATAATCT
>ENA-OOZN01002344-OOZN01002344.1-human-gut-metagenome-genome-assembly--contig:-NODE-2344-length-10184-cov-3.280877_pt1 | contig 10184 bp, 10 predicted proteins | sample MGYA00241187_ERZ501397 | MGnify/ENA primary metagenome ERZ501397 (study PRJEB25962, sample SAMEA2042921) | human gut metagenome | biome: human gut; feature: human-associated habitat; material: faeces... | reverse complement strand
ATACTTTATCGGTAATATCAACCTCATCGGTTACTTCAAAATCTAATTCAGCCATGATTGTTCTCCTTTCACTGTCCCTCGTACGCGTCTTTTAACTGCTTGCGGAAGTCTTCCTCTCCCACACGCTGTAATGTTTTGCGGAAACGTTCGCTTGGATTTGCATTTTTCTCAAAGAAAGTGATCGCCGCATCGGTCACACGAAACAGGGTTTCCTTGTCCGGGATCAGCGGAAGCAGTTCTTCTCCTTTGTAGATGTTATTTCCGAAAGTTCCGCCAAAAGATACAATATATCCCGGAGTTCCCTCCCATGCATCCACCGGGCAGCTCTTGACACAGCGACCGCAGTGATTACATTTCTCTGCATCCAGCTCTACTTTACCTTCCACCATTTTCAGTGCTTCCTGGCGACAGGCTTTCACACATACACCACAGGAGATACAGTCGTCTTCTTTGTATGCGATGTTCATGCCACCTTTGATTCCGATATCATTTTCTTCGGCTTTCAGACAGTTATTCTGACATCCGGTAACACCGAATTTGAACTTATGCGGAAGTTCCCGTCCGAAATATCTGGCATCCAGTTCTTTCGCCAGTGTGTAGGTGTCGATACATCCGCTGGGACAGACCTCCGATCCCTGACAGGCTGTGATGGTACGGACACGCGGTCCGCACACGCCGGTTCCCACACCGCCTTTTGCCAGTTCTTCTTTTACTTCGGCAAGTTCTTCCACTTTGATAAATGGAATCTCAATCCCCTGACGGGAAGTCATATGTACATAGCCGCGGCCGTATTTTTCTGCTACTTCCGCCACTTTTTTGATATTTTCTGCAGTCAGGTTACCACCGATCACTGCCAGTCGCAGGGAACCGTAACCTTTCTGTTTCTGTCTCATATAGCCGCCTTTTTTTAAGGCTGCGTAATCTACTTTCTGTGCCATCGCTCTCTCCTCCTACAACGCTCCGATTTTTTCGATCGCCTGTGCAAAATCTGCTTTCAGATCTTCAATATCCTCGATTCCCACGCTCACCCGGATCAGATCCTCGAAAACGCCTGCGTCTTCTTTTTCCTGTTCCGAACTGTGAAGACTGATCGTAGATCCCGGATGAATCACCAGTGTCTTCGTATCTCCGATATTGGAAAGTGTGTATGGAATCTTCAGTGCATCGATCAGTGCAAATGCATTTTCTTTGCTTCCCACCCGCAGGGTCAGGATCGCTCCATATCCTCTGGAAAACTGTTTTTTAGCAATCTCATACCAGTTGCTGCTTTTCAGTCCCGGATAGTTGACGGTAACAGACGGATACGTCTCTTCCAGCCACTGTGCAAGTTCCAGTGCATTGCTGCACTGCCGCTCCATCCGCAGTCCAAGCGTCTCCATACCGATCAGATTCAGATACGCATTCATCGGTGCCAGACACGCGCCGGTGTCACGGAAAAGGCTGTTTCGGAGTCTTGCGATATACGCCATCGGTCCGAACTTTTTATAGGCTGCGATCTGCGGATACATCTGGGGATCCCATTGGAATCTTCCGCTGTAAGTAAGGATACCGCTGATGGAATTGCTGCTTCCGTTGATGTATTTGGAAGAAGAATTGACCACGATATCGGCACCGTGTTTCAAGCCCTGGAACAGATACGCCGTTGCTGTTGTATTATCCAGGATCAGCGGAATCTTATGTGCATGTGCAATCTCTGCCAGCCGTTCCACATCGGTCACATCCAGACAGGGATTGCCGATTGTCTCTGCAAAAAGCAGACGGGTATGTTCGTTGATGGCTCCCTCGATCGCTTCCCAGTCATTATTTTTTACATACCTGGTTTTGATACCGAATTCCTCAATATCGTGGAACAGATCGATCGATCCTCCGTAAAGACTTGCGGAAGATACGATCTCGTCCCCGCTTCGCACAATATTTAAAATAGCATTCATGATCGCCGCCATACCGGAAGCGCAGGCGATCGAAGCCATGCCGCCTTCCAGTTTTGTGATTCTGTTTTCAAATGCGGTTACTGTCGGGTTCCCTACGCGGGTGTAACAGTAGCCGGGAGCTTTATTTTCAAATATTTTTTCCAGATCTGCGGCTGTGTTCTGTTCGAACGCACTGCTTTGATAGACCGGAGGAAGGGTTGCTCCGTTTGCCTCCCGAACCACTCCTGCATGGAGAAGGTCTGTATTAAAACTCATACGCTTATTCCTCTCTCACAGTAACGCTCTAGGATCATCCTGCGGATCGTTACTTTTTATTTCAAATATTCAGCCACCGCTGTTGCTGCGTTGGCTCCGTCAGAAACCGCTGTCACTACCTGGCGCAGTTTCTTTGTTCTGACATCTCCGGCCACATACAGTCCTGCCAGACTGGTTTCTCCGGTTTCGTCTGCTTTCACATAGCCTGCCGGGTCCAGTTCCACCAGATCCTTTACCAGTGCCGTCTGCGGAACCGATCCGAAGGCTACGAATACGCCATCTACATCGATCACTGTTCCGTCTTCCAAAGCAACACCTGTCACTTTCGCTTTTCCGGTGATTTCTTTCACCTGATGTTCCAGTACAAACGTGACATTCTCTTTTTCTTTCAATTTTTCTACTGTAACGACTGCGCCACGAAACTCTTTTCTTCTGTGGATCACATACACCTGCTCCGCCAGACCTGCCAGATAAGCGGCATCATCCAGTGCGGTATCTCCGCCGCCGAGCACGGCAACTTTTTTGCCCCGATAAAAGGATCCGTCGCAGATCGCACAGTAGGAAACACCTTTTCCCGTATATTCCTTCTCTCCAGGAATATCGGCTCTCCGCGGGGACGCTCCCGCTGCATAGATCACGGTTTTTGATTCGATCTCAGAATCGTCTGCGAAGGTGATCTGAAACTGTCCGGACGCTTCTTTCTGGATTTTAGTCACTTCCTGTTCCAGAAACGCAACGCCGAGTTTTACGGCATGTTCCCGGAAGGTTTCTCCCAGGTCGTATCCGCTGATCCCCGGCAGTCCCAGGTAGTTATCTACCTGGCCGCTCTCTGCGATCTGTCCGGTTCCCTCATATTCTTTCTCTATCACTACGGCTGACAGGTTCGCCCGCTTTGCATAGATCGCTGCGCTTAAACCTGCCGGACCGCTTCCAATGATACTTACATCATATGCCATATTTTTCGTTTCCTTATTTTTCTTCTTTCAGGTCACCCTTCTTTACAGAAGCCACGCAGAAGTCCAGTCTCTCTTCATCACTGTCTTCGTCATCCCCATTCATGCCTGTTACGCTGGAACGGTTCGGATCCACCCCTGCAACTACGGTTACCTTTCCGGTTCCTGCTCCTTTGGATGCACCCGGTACACGGAAGGTTTCCACATTCAGCGGCTCGATGGATACTTCTTCTCCGTGTGTTGCCTGCGGTACCCATTCGTACGGTGCGCGGTATGCACGGTAAACCATGTTCATCTTGAAGTTTCCGCCGATATTTTTAAAGTAAGGGTTTACATATTCCCATACGATCTCATGTTCCGGTGTCACTTCGATCAGATGTCCGTCGGATCCTTCGGTGATCAGTGTGTTTCCGTTTGGCAGACGCTGTGCGGAACTGATGTAGGAGCTGTAGAACTTGGAAGCATCGGTAAATAACAGGTTTCCTGCTTCGAGTGGAGTGTACTGCCAGATGATCTCCAGTGTGATCGGGTCAAATTCCAGGACACGGGAGTAATCTCTGTGTGCGTTGTTGTTACCGGTCGGTGCGGATGGGTTCGGGTTACCGTAACCACCTTCACCACCGTTATCGAATACCAGCAGATTGCCTTCTCCCGGCAGTCCCTTCGGGATCATGTGGAAATGATGCTGACCGATGATCCATCCCAGTTTGCGAAGTTCTTTCGTCTTGGAAAAATCAGGTCCGATCTGCCATACGATCTCTCCGGTTTTCTTGCTGATGATCGCCAGAATATTGGAGTTTCTTGCATCGAAGATCAGGTTGTCCGGATGGAATCTCTCATCTCCTGCATCATACCATTTGTTCTCTCCGAGAACGGATACGCAGTTGATATGCATCCAGTCACCACCGGCTTCTCCGTGAAGTCCCGGATTACGGAACAGAACATTTTTGGCAGCTTCATCAAAATCAAATTCTTCAAAATGATCAGAAGCACGCCAGCTCCACAGGATATTTCCTTCCCAGTCTACTTCGATGATCTTATCATCGATCAGTTTTTTATCGGAAATCTCATGATTGTATACATTTTCATGTGTCAGGATGATGGTATTTCCACTGTCGGTTTTCGGTTCGCCGCCCGGATAATAATATCCGACGGTATTTCCTTCTCTCTGGTAATCGTGATGCTGTCTTGCCTGCCAGGTCGGTTCTTTTCCCGGATCTGCGATCAGCTCCGTGTGATCGAATTTCCAGACGATATTTCCGTCATAATCCACCTGCACCAGATCCAGCTGATCCTGATATGCATATTTTCCACCACGTTCTCCGGTAGTTCCCATGACATACCCACCCGGAAGGATCTTGTTCGGGAATCCGCCAAGACCTGCCCACAGATTCACTTCGTTTCCGTTCATATCGATCAGAAGTGCTCCTTTTGCGGATGGATAGATGGTGTAGCCGTTATACGCTTTCTCTTTGTTATATACTAAAACTCCTGTTGGAAATACAGTTGGATAACCCATATTCTTTTACCTCCTGTGGTCTGCTTTTTATGCCAGTTTTTTAATCTCTTCCTGAATGATCAGCGGATGAACCTCACCCACCAGTCTGTTTTTGATCTCTCCGTTTTTGATAAACAGCAGGGTCGGTACCGCTGAGATATCAAATCTGCTCTGTAACAGTGCTTCCTGATCAATGTTGCATTTTCCGAAGAATACATCGTCTCCTTTTTCTTCGGAAAGTTTATTTAATGCACCTGCCAGCTTCTTACAGTGGCTGCATGCGGTGGCGTAGAACTCTACAACCACCGGTTTGTCTTTATTGATTTCCTGGTCAAAATTATTTACGTTCAGTTCCTGTATCATAACTGCGATTCTCCTTTGTCTCTTATTCGATGGTCACGTTATCCGGAAATGCGATTTTGGCCACATCGGTGTTGATAAAATCGCGGATATTGTAGTCTTTCGGGAAACTTCCGTGTTCAAATCCCCATTTTTCGATATCTTCCAGATGTGTCGTTGCTTCCTCGGAAAATCCAGGCTCAAAGCTGTAGTTTTTCCAGTTTTCTTTAAAGTCTTCTGCTTTCAGACCAAGTTTGTCTGCCAGGTATTCTGCGGACTCATCCAGATGATCGTTGATATACTGCGTACTTTCATCGACAGCCTGCAGGAACTTTGCAAGAGTGTCTGTATTTTCTGAAATATATTTGTCGGTTGACAGGAAGTAGGATCCGGTCTGAATACCGATTTCCTGGGAAGTTGCCACCTGTACCCATCCGGCTTCTTCGATATACTTTGCTTCGGAACCGTTGGCATACACAGCGGATGCACCACCCTTCTGGATCAGTGCCAGTCTGGTCTGGGAAGAATCAGTGTTGATCAGGTTCTGTTTGCTCTCATCCAGTCCCAGATATTCGATGCACTTACTTGCATAGTAATAAGTTACCGTTCCTTCCTGGTACATGAATCCTGCGGAACCATCCAGGCTCTTCGGATCATCCGCGTATTTCGGATCTACATACAAGCCACCGGACAGGGCTGCCTGACCACCGGAGATCTGAGAAAAGATCTGCAGGTTTGTGGCATCCAGGGTATTTCCCAGACGGTTGACTGCTGCATAATCTGCCATCATTCCGATGTCCGCGGTTCCGTTGACTACCGCATCGATGGTATTGATACCGGCTACAAACTCTGTCGTCTGTAGGTCAATGCCATATTTTTCAAAAATCCCCTGCCAGAGACCAATTTCTGTCGCATACTGATCAAGCTGACCGGTCATCACTGCATCTCTCACGGTCACCAGATCTCCACCGGAGGAAGATGCATCGGAGGATGCTGTTGTGTCTGTTGTCTGTGTGCTGCTGTTTCCGCATCCGGCAAGTGTTCCAATCACAAAAACTGCTGCGGCTGCCAAACTGATGATTCTTTTTTTCATAATAACGTTTCCTCCTCTTTCTAAAGCTGTTTTTTATTGTTTCTGCGAAACTGCTTTCTCCTCATATCGCAGTCTCGCAGGTATTTTCCTTTTCCAGATTCTTACGCTTTTCTCACTCCGAAGTGCTTTAAGAATGTACAACCAAAAAGCTGAAGCAGACGGTCCGCAACGAATCCGATCAATGCCAGGGTAACGATTCCTGCGAATGCCCAGGCTGTTTTGTAGTACATCTTGGAGCTCTGGATCAGATATCCAAGACCATCGTTGCCAACCAGCATCTCTGCCGCGATCACACAGATGATACTGCTGCTGAGTCCCAGCCGGATACCGGTGAAGATATTCGGAACTGCGGAAGGCAGTACCACGGTGAAAAACACTCTCAACCGGCTGGCGCCCATACAGGATGCAGCCTCCATCAGAGAATGATCGGTAGCAACCACTCCTGCGATCGTATTGACCAGCACCTGGAAAAATGCTGCATACAGGATCAGTGCTACTTTGGAAGTATCATCCACACCAAACCACATCAGAAACAGAGAGGTCAGTGCGATGGCCGGGATAAAACGAAACAGGCTCAGGATCGGTTCTACGATCCAACGGATCGGTTTGAAATGTCCGACCACCAGTCCGACCGGTACGGCAATAACTACCGCCAGTCCCCAGCCTTTCAGTACACGGCTTACGGATGCTGCAATGTCCGCCCACAACGTACCGTTGCTTACCAGTTCCTTGATCGCTGTCCAGGTCTCTGTCGGACTTGGGAGAAAGATCTCATCATATTGTAAGGATCCCAGCCCCCAGAACAGAAAAACGATCAGCCAGGAGACGATTCCTGTTTTGATGATCTTCAGAGGCAGATCCCAACTGCCTGTCTTTTTTGTATTTGCTGTCTGTGCTGCCATGGCTTTCTGCCTCCTTCCTAGATATAGTACATGCTGGATACATCCAGTCCTTTGTTTGTCAGTGTTGTTGTCGTCTTATCATCAAAGACATACATCTGATTGATGACTACCCATACTTTGTCGCCGCTCTTTAACGGTCCGTTGACCAGCGGTGAATTCGTTCTCAGTGTGATGCCCCGGATATTTAACAGTACCTCAAAGTAATTACCCCGGAAAATACTCTGTTCTACGGTAGCATGTTCATAGATCGAACTTTCTTCGGTTATATCTTTCGGATTCTTGATCTCTACGAATTCCGGTCGGATGATCGCTTTCGTATCCGGTCCGATCGAATCAAATCCTTTTAATTTTCCATAATCTTCAATGATCGAAGATTTTCCGATAAACTGTGCCACAAACGGTGTCTTCGGATGCAGGTAAATCTCCACCGGATCTCCCATCTGTTCTACGCGGCCCTCGTTTGTGATGATGATCTCATCCGCCACCTCGATCGCCTCGTCCTGATCATGTGTTACGAAAATACTGGTAATTCCGATCTTATCGATCGTCTCTCTTAACCAAGTACGAAGTTCCTGTCGAACTTTCGCATCGATTGCTGCAAACGGTTCATCCAGAAGCAGTACTTCCGGATTCGGTGCCAGCGCTCTTGCCAGTGCGATTCGCTGTCTCTGACCGCCGGAGAGCTGATCCGGATATCTCTTTTCCAGTCCCGGAAGCCCTACCAGATCCAGCAGTTCGGTCACTCTTTCTTTGATGAATTTCTTATCTTTCTTCTGGATCTTTAAGCCGTAAGCAATGTTGTCATATACCGTAAGATAAGGAAATAATGCGTAATTCTGAAATACGAACCCGATTCCTCTCTGACTCGAAGGAAGGTCGTTTACCACATTTCCGTTGATACAGATATCACCGGAATCCTGATGCTCCAGCCCGGCAAGCATTCGGAGGATCGTTGTCTTTCCACTTCCGGACGGTCCGAGAAGACCAACCAGTTTTCCTTTTTCGATTGCAAAGTTCACATCTTTCGATGCCTGAAAATCACCGAAGGATTTATTGATATTTTTTAATTCAATATACATAGCCTGTCGTCCTTTTCTCTCTCCTGTGCCTGTTTTTGTCTTACCTATTATTCCTATCGAATTAGTATGTTGTATTCGTTGTAGAGATAATATCACTTATACGTTTTTATGTCAATAAATGTAGTTATAGGAATTTTTTAGGATTGGCTATAGGTTTTTCCTATAGCAAAAAGATCCCGTACAGTTTTATCCTCACCTGTACGGGATCTTTTCTGTATGTTTCTTTATTTTGCTCTCGCCATAGCCTCCTGATAATCTTTCGTATCCACGAAGATCTCTTCTTTCCATGGGTTCTTCTTCTGTGCTTTTGCTCTCTTTAATATATAAGCAAATACGAACACGTTCACAGCAAAGGATACTACCGAGATCAGTCCCTGCGCCGTCGGACTGGCAACGGTCGGCATGGTGCTTCCCATCGCTGCTGCGATGCCGCCTTCACCGTAAACAGAAGTTACGGTTGTAAAGTGACTCGCATCCTGGAACAGCGGGAACACCTGTGCGAACATACACCACAGAGCCAGGGTATTTGCACGGTTCTGGATCCAGCCGCCTTTGTTCCACAAGGCTGCTGCGAAGGTCGGTGCCAGAAGCAGTGCCAGACCACAGTACCAGGAATGGGTCGGCAGGTTCAGGTAGGTATACTGGAAGTTCCAGATATCATAAGCCAGAACGTATACCCAGATCATATCCGGCCACAGCATATCCTGTTTGTTTTTGGAAGAGTAGATACCCCACCAGCCGGTCATACAAACGATATTGAAAAGCCCTGCCAGACCGTTCAGTACATTCCACCAGCCGCCGTACAGCCATACACCTTCAGATGACATCCACCAGCCGCCTGCCAGAGAACCTGCGCGGATCGCGGATTCAAAATCAGATGCCACCGCGATCAGAATATTGATCGCTACAATAACAAACGGAAATGCTTTGAACCAGTGTGCTTTTCCCAGTTTTCCCCAGTGGTACTTCAGGATCATAAATCCGATACAGCCTGCGGTTGCCGCATACAGTTTCGCATAATGGAACCAGCTGTTCATATGTACGTAAGTATCATTGTTCAGCGCCCATTCCGCACCGGATGCCGCACCGATATAGATGGCAATAAAGTACACAGACAATACCGCCGGGAGCACCAGGAAACATGCGATTCCTCCCCATTTGGACCGCCTTGCAATCTCATTCATAATGACCAGTCCTGCAAAGACGAACAGCCAGCCAAGCAGCTGCCATCCTGCTGTTTCTCCATAAATCTGAAAAAACATACACTCACTCTCCTTTTCTTACGCGGAATCTTTATTCCACTTCTATTTCCTTAATGTTAAATTCACTTCCCTGCAAAAGATACGTGTGTTCACTGCCACAGTGCGGACAGATCTTTCCATATTCTATGGTCGAATAGGTCTTCTCACATTCCTCACAGTATGTAATTGCAGGAAGTGTCTCCACAATAAGTTCTGCTTCCTCAAACAGCGGCCGTTTCTTCGCCGCCCACGTCCAGCAGTTCTGCAGGTAGGACTCGATCACCGTCGAGACATCCCCAAGTTCCAGAACCACTTTCCGTATTTTTTCCACTTCATTCTCCTTTGCCACCTTTTCCAGATGATCCATGATATGAAATGTCACGCCAAGTTCATGCATACCTGCATTCTCCTATTTCTTCTTCGCAAACTTCACTTTAATGGACTGTTTCACCATATTCGGAAGAATGTATTTCAGTTTATCCTCCGATGCCCGCATCACGGACGCTCCCGGAAGTTCTCTGTGCAGATGGATCGCGTCAAAGACACATTTTGTGGTACATACACCACAACCGATACATTTATTCGGATCTACCACAGACGCTCCACAGGACAGACAACGGGAAGTCTCTGCTTTCACCTGTTCTTCCGTCAGGCTGTGAGACAGGTCGCGGAAGGTCGCTGCCTGCGCTTTTTCATCTGCTTTCGCCGGGATCTGGCGTTTGGATGTATCGTAACTGTCCACGGAAATATTGTTCTTATCGAGTTCCACAAAATCACGACGGTTTCTTCCGATCGTCAGGGTACAGTTTTCATGTACATAACGGTGAAGGGAAATCGCACCCTCCCGTCCTGCTGCGATCGCATCGATCGCAAATTTCGGTCCTGTATACACA
>ENA-OOZN01002329-OOZN01002329.1-human-gut-metagenome-genome-assembly--contig:-NODE-2329-length-10250-cov-1.713291_pt1 | contig 10250 bp, 6 predicted proteins | sample MGYA00241187_ERZ501397 | MGnify/ENA primary metagenome ERZ501397 (study PRJEB25962, sample SAMEA2042921) | human gut metagenome | biome: human gut; feature: human-associated habitat; material: faeces... | reverse complement strand
CGGTGCCGGCTGATTGGCCGGCGCAAAAGGCTGGGTGGGCTGCTCGGCAGGTGTAAACGCCTGCGTAGGCTGTTCAACAGGAGTGAACGCTTGAGTGGGCTGCTCGCCCGCTGCGATTGCTTGGGTCGGAGCATTGTTGGCGGCGGTTCCCGTTTCCGCCGTCATCGCATTTAACGGCTCAGTCGGATTGGCGTCAGCTTGCTGCCACGGCACCTGGCCGTTCGGATTGACATTCGGATCAGTCATGACATGCACTCCTTCAACTGCATCGCACCCCACTTGCGAGATGCGCCCCTCGTCTTACGCGCCACATTGTGCGTTACAGACAACTGTACTCCTCGTGGCGAGCCTTAAGCACCCCAGGAAATTTGGCTTCCAAAAAACACAAAAGCCTGAAACCGGCTATTGCCTCAGCAATATTCAGTCGGTTTCAGGCTCAATCGTTAATCCTCTGGCGAAACGACGGTCTACTTCTTCAGCAGCGGTGCGACTTGCTCCTCGTAAGCGGTCAGGGCGGTGTCGATCACGTTGTGCATGTCGTAGTACTTGTACGTGCCCAGGCGACCGCCGAACACGGTGTTCGGCTCGGCCTTGGCCTTGGCCTCGTACTGGGCGTACAGTGCCTTGTCCGCATCCGTGTTGACCGGGTAGTACGGCTCGTCGCCACGCTCGGCGAAACGGCTGTACTCCTCCCACACCACCGTTTTGTCCGGGTTCTGCGAAGCCCTGCGCTCCGGGTTGAAGTTCTTGAACTCGATCGCCCGCGTGTACGGCACGTCCGCGTCGGAGAAGTTCATCACCGGGCATCCGAAATGGTCGCCCTCGTCGTAACGCACCTCCCTGAAGTCCACCGTGCGCCACTTCAGCTCGCCGAGCGAGTAGTCGAAGTAGCGGTCCACCGGACCCGTGTACACCACCGGCACGCCCGCCGCGGCCAAGGCCTTCCTGTTGTACGGCTGGGACTCGTCGAAGAAGTCGGTCCTGAGGGTCACGTGGATGCGCGGATCGTCGATCATGCGCTCCATCCACGCGGTGTAGCCGTCCGTGGGCAGGCCCTCCCACGTGTCCCTGAAATACCGGTTGTCGTAGTTGAAGCGCACCGGCAGGCGGTTGATGATGCCCGCGGGCAGGTCCTTCGGATCGGTCTGCCACTGCTTGCCCGTGTAGTTCTTGATGAACGCCTCGTACAACGGGCGGCCGATCAGCGAAATGCCCTTGTCGTTGAGGTTCTTCGGGTCCGTGCCCGCCAATTCGCCGGCCTGCTCGTCGACCAGGGCCTTCGCCTCGGCCGGCGTGTAGTGCGCGTGGAAGAACTGGTTGATGGTCCCGAGGTTGATCGGCAGGGGATACACCTCGCCGTCGTGCGTGGCGTACACGCGGTGCACGTAGTCCGTGAAGCTTGTGAAACGGTTCACGTAGTCCCAGACCCTCTTGTTGGACGTGTGGAACAGGTGCGCGCCGTACTTGTGGATCTCCGCGCCGGTCTCCTCGTCCATGTAGCTGTACGCGTTGCCGCCGATATGGTCGCGCACGTCGATGATCTCGACCCTCACGCCCAGGTGCTCGACGGCCTGCTGGGCCACGGTCAGGCCGAACAGGCCCGCGCCCACGACCACCAGATCGGGATACTCCACCGCATCAGTCATAACAAAACAACCTTCCAAACGTTATCGATGCTTATCGCAGCCACGCAAACGCACAGGGGTGGCGTGCGATTCCTTCTCAAGTGTACCCGTGCGTCTAGTCGGTGCGGCGAGGTCCGGGCATGGTGTAATATGGCAAGAGCCTCCGCGTGGCGGTATGTCACCCAACTCCCCCAGGGCAGGAATGCAGCAAGGGTAAGTGGCCTCTTCCGGGTGCGTGGAGGTTTTTCTATATCTTCTCCGATTCGTTCCCCACAGTAGGGGCGATGCCGTATTCTCGGTGACTATGACCAACGAATTCAAGCCACTTGTCCGAGATCCACAGCAGCCTGTGAGCATGCTTCAGCAGCCCATGGCAGCAACGCCTGCGGAACCGTTGGAATCGTTGTCGTTCCCTGATATGCGCGAAGTCGAGGCGGTGCTTTCTCCGCAGGATGTCAACAAAGGCTTGGCTCAGGCGGATCCGCTGACCCGCCATCCGCGCGTGTCCAGCATCGTGCTGTGCGTGGTGTTCGGTCTGCTGATGCTTGCCGCTTCCGCCGGCGTCTGGTGGCTTGGCGTGCGTACCATGGACGGCCAAAGCTATGAGGATATCGTCTGGTCGAAATTCGATGCCGCGTTGCCGGGTTGGCTGGCGCCGGTCGTGCACGTCTTCGCCATTTCCGCAGTGGTCATCACCGTCAGCGTCATCATGGGGGCAATCGCGTTTGCCGTGCTGATCGTGCGCAAACGGTGGCTGTCGATCGCGCAGCTCGCTGTATTCGGAGGCCTGTGTTTCGCCGCGGCCGAACTGTTGAAGCCGCTGCTGCCACGCCCGTATCTTATTAATTTGGAATCGAATCCTAATAATTCCGCGCCTTCCGGACATGTCATCCTTGCCGCTGCGGCAAGCGTGATGCTGCTGTGCGCCGTACCGCGCGTGCTGCGTGCGCTGGTGGCGGTGATTGGTTGGGCGTATACGGTGCTGGTCGGATTGTCGGTGATCGCGGCGCAATGGCATCGTCCGACCGACGTGATTATGGCGCTGCTGATCGTCGGCGGACTGGCGTTGCTGGCGCTTGCCACCACGTTCGCCAGCGGCATGGATGAGCCGGGCACGCGCGTCTCGTCGGCAAGCGTGCAGATCGTCGGCAGTGTGATGCTGACGATTGGCGTATTGGGCATCCTGTACGGCGCGTATATCATCTGGCAGATTCAGCCGGGACTCGCCATGAGCGCCGAATGGACGAATGCCGGCGCGTACGTTTCCACGGCGCTGCTGACGGCCGCCGTTTCCGCGCTGGTGCTTGGCATAACGCTCGCCATGCGTCAGCTGACCGCCTCGCCGTTGACGAAACTGGGTTTGGTGGGAGCGCCGCCCGCACCGCCGAAGCGCTGAAAACAGCCGGTTCCGGGCATGCTGCCGTCCATACGCCACACGGGCGGTTTGCCATTTCTCCGTATTCAGTGAGTATTATTGCGTTGCAAACACTAGTAATAAGGAGTGGCTATGGCTACCGGCAGCAAGCTCGTTATTGTGGAGTCTCCTACCAAGGCGAAGAAGATTGGCGGATACTTGGGCTCCGGATACACGGTCATGGCATCGGTCGGCCATATCCGCGACCTTGCCCAGCCCAGCCAGGTGCCGGCGGCCGAGAAAGCCAAGTACGGCAAGTTCGGCGTGGATATCGAAGACGGATTCAAGCCGTATTACATCGTGGACGGCAACAAGAAGAAAACCGTTGCCGACCTGAAAAGCGCGCTGAAGAAGGCAGACACCCTCTACCTCGCCACTGATGAGGATCGTGAAGGTGAGGCGATCGCATGGCATCTTGTGCAGACGCTGAAGCCGAAGGTGCCCGTCAAGCGCATGGTGTTCCACGAGATCACGCCGGAAGCGATCAAGGCGTCGCTGAACAACACGCGTGATGTGGACGCCGCCATGGTGGACGCCCAGGAAACCCGTCGTATTCTGGACCGTCTGTACGGCTATGAGCTGTCCCCGGTGCTGTGGCGCAAGGTCGGTCCGGGTCTGTCCGCGGGCCGCGTGCAGTCCGTGGCCACCCGTCTGATCGTGGAACGTGAGCGTGAGCGCATGGCGTTCGTGCGTGCCCCCTATTGGGATGTCACCGCCACGCTGGAAGCGCCCGACGCCGACGGCAACAATGTTGCGTTCGATTCTCGCATGGTGTCGCTTGGTGGCCGTCGTTTGGCCGGTTCCAAGGATTTCGGCGATGATGGCCAGCTGACCGCCGCCGGCGTCAAAGACAACGTCGTGCAGCTGGACGAAACGCACGCGAATGCGATCGCGCGATCGCTGGAATATGCGACGTTCACCGTCTCGTCGATGGAGACCAAGCCGTACCGTCGCCGTCCGGTGCCGCCGTTCACCACGTCCACGCTGCAGCAGACGGCCGGCAATCGCCTTGGCATGAGCTCGCGCCAGACCATGCGTGCCGCGCAGGGCCTGTACGAAAACGGTTTCATCACGTATATGCGTACCGATTCGGTGACGCTGTCGCAGGAGGCGATCGCGGCCGCCCGTGAAGCGGTGTCGCGGCACTTCGGCGAAAAGTACTTGTCCGATGCACCCAAGCAGTACGCTACGAAGACGGCGGGCGCGCAGGAAGCCCACGAATGTATCCGACCGGCGGGCGCGCATTTCCGCGATCCGGCTGAAATCGCCACTAAAGTGCCGGCCGACCAGCTCAAGCTGTACACCCTGATCTGGCAGCGCACGCTGGCCTGCCAGATGGCCGATGCGACCGGTTCCACCGCCACCGTGCGTCTGTCCGCGCCGACCGAATCCGACGGCGAGGCCATGTTCCAGGCGTCCGGTACCGTCATCGAATTCCCCGGCTTCATGAAGGCCACCGGCGAGGGCCGCCGTAGCGTTGCCGACGCGAAGAAGAGCGCCGAAGCGGCGGGCGTGAAGATTGGCGATAAGGCCGAAAAGTCTGCGAAGGCTTCGAAGAAAACCGATGACAACGTTTCCCTGCCGCCGATGCAGCCGGGCGACGAGCTTGCCGCCGTGGACGTTGCCGCGGACGGCCACGAGACCCAGCCGCCGGCGCGCTACACCGAAGCGTCGCTCGTCAAAACGTTGGAACAGAAGGAAATCGGCCGTCCGTCCACGTATGCGAGCATCATCTCCACAATCATCGACCGCGGGTACGTGTACGAGCGTGGCCGTGCGCTGATTCCGTCCTGGCTGGCGTTCTCCGTCACCAAACTGCTTGAAACGAAGTTCCCGAAGTATGTGGATTACGAGTTCACCGCCGATATGGAAACCGGCCTCGACCAGATTGCTGGTGGCCATGAGACCGGCAAGGCGTGGCTGACCCGCTTCTACTTCGGTTCCGGCGATGGCGCGGCGCAATCCGCCGACGAGGCGCATGAGGGCCTGCAGCAGCAGGTGGCGCAGCTTGGCGAGATTGATGCGCGTGAGATCAACACCATCGATATCGGCGATGGCCTGCACGTGCGCGTCGGCCGTTATGGCCCGTATCTTGAGGACATGAAGCATCTGGATGCGGAAGGCAATCCGAAGCGCGCCTCGCTGCCGGATACGCTCGCTCCGGATGAGCTGACCGTCGAGGTCGGCCACGATCTGATTGAAAACCATTCCGGTGGGCCGCGTGAACTGGGCAAGGACCCGGTGTCCGGCGGCACCGTCGAGGTACGCAATGGCCGGTTCGGCCCGTACGTGGCGTTGGTCATGCCGAGCGCGGAAGATGCCGGCGATACCGCTGCCGAGTCCGCCGCAGGCAAGGCGGGCAAGACGAAGCGTTCCGGCGGTAAGAAGGCGGCTTCCGACCGTCCGAAGATGGCGTCGCTGTTCAAGACGATGAGTCCCGAATCGCTGACGTTGGAAGACGCGCTGAAACTGCTGAGCCTGCCGCGCGAAGTCGGCTCCTACGATGAGGCGAACGCCGAAACCGGCGAAATGCAAACGGTTACGGTCATGGCCAACAATGGCCGTTACGGCCCGTACCTGACCAAGACCGGTGCCGACGGCAAGTCCGACACGCGTTCGCTGGCTTCCGAAGACGAGATCTTCACCGTCGACTTGGAGAAGGCCAAGGAACTGTTCGCGCAGCCGAAGTATGGACGCGGTCGTGGACGTGGCGCGGCCAAGCCGCCGTTGCGCGACTTGGGCACCGATCCGGAAACCCAGAAGCACGTGACCATCAAGGACGGCTTCTACGGCGCGTACATCACCGACGGCGAGACAAACCGTACACTGCCGAAGCAGTATGCGCCCGAATCGATCGAACCGGCCGAGGCGTTCCGCCTGCTGGCGGAGAAGCGCGCGCAGGGGCCGTCGAAGCGTCGTGGCCGCAAGACGGCTGCGAAGGGAGCCAAGAAGGGCGCTGCCAAAGGAGCGAAATCCGCGAAGAAGGTGAGCGCGACCGAACAGGCGCGTGCCGACCGCCGCGCCAAGGTGCGTGAACTGGCCGACAAGGGTTGGGCGAATACGCGTATAGCGAAGGAGATCGGCTCCACCGCGTCCACCGTGAAGGCTGACGTCGACTGGCTGACCGCCAACGAAGGCTACGCGCGTCCTGAAGTCGTTCCCGCACGCTGACGTTATGCGGCGCGGAAACGTCGCACGATCTGATGTTCCGCAAGACAATCGGCATCGTGCGACATCAAGCCGTGGGCCGAATGGCCGGGCACGGCAGGGGCGCACGGTACAGTGAAAGGCATGCAGGGCACTTTTATCTCGTTTGAAGGCGTTGACGGCGTGGGCAAGACCACGCAGGTCGAACGGTTGCGCGCATATGTTGAATCTCAGGGCCGCGAATGCGTGGTCACGCGCGAGCCGGGCGGCACCGCATTGGGCGTGGCGATTCGCAAAATGCTGTTGCACGGCGTGGATACGGGGGATGAGAACGATTGTGCCGACATCGCCCCACGTACGGAGGCGCTGTTGTTCGCCGCCGACCGCGCGCAGCACGTCGCGGAAGTGATTCTGCCCGCTCTGCAACGCGGCGCGGTGGTCATCACCGACCGGTATCTCGATTCCTCTTTGGCGTACCAGGCGGGCGGCCGCGAGCTGACGGCCGCGGAAATCCGAAACCTGAGCATGTGGGCCACGAACGGTCTGCTGCCGGAACGCACGTATCTGCTGGATATGGATCCGGCGCAATCGCATGCGCGGCTGCAGCATGCCGAAGACCGCATGGAGGCGGCCGGCAACGACTTCCAGCGTCGCACACGCGTCGCGTTCCTCGACTTGGCTGAACGTGAGCCGGAACGGTTCCACGTTATTGACGCAAGCCAGTCCATCGAAGACGTGTGGGCGCGTATCAAAGCCGATTTCGACACCGTGAGCACCGCTGACGGGGGTATCGCATGAGCGTGTGGAACTCCATAGTAGGCCAAGCGCAGGTGGTCGAACAGCTGAAGGCCATCGCCAGCGGCGACCCGAAGGCCATCGCGCAGTCGTGGCTGATCTGCGGCCCTCCCGGATCGGGCCGTTCCAACGTTGCCCGCGCGTTCGCCGCCGCGCTCGAAAGCCCCGATCATGGCCTGAACGATGAGCCGACCAAAACCACCGAGCAGGTGCTTGCCGGCACCCACCCCGACGTGAGCGTGCTGGCCACCAACAAAGTGACCATCGGCATCGACGAGGTGCGTGACATCATCACCACATCCGAGCAGATGCCCGGCACCGCGCCGTGGCGCATCATCATCATCGAAGACGTCGACCGCATGATGGAACGCACCACCAACGTGCTGTTGAAGGAAATCGAAGAGCCGAGCCCGCACACCATCTGGCTGCTGTGCGCGCCCAGCGCCCAAGACGTGCTGCCGACCATCCGCTCGCGCACGCGCATCGTCAACTTGGCCGTACCGTCCAACCAGGCGGTGGCGAAATTCTTGGAATCGCAAGGTTTCGAGCCGAATATCGCGGCGCGTGCGGCACGATTGTCGGAGGGGCACATCGGCATCGCGAGCCTGTATGCCAAGGACGAACGCATCATGACGGACCGCGACGAGCTCATCGTCGGCGTGCTCGGCTTGCATCGCGCGTCGGATGCCGTGCTATTGGCCGGCAACCTCATCGACAACGCGAAGGCGCAGGCCGAAGCGGAAGTCAACGTCAAAGCGTCCGAAGCGGAAGCCGATTTCCGCCGCATCAACGGGCTCGGACCCAAAGACCGCATACCCCCGAAACTGCGTGGCGCATACAATGCGATCGCCAAAAAAGACGAGCTCAAACGACGCGCCACCAGACTCACGCGTGACGTGCTCGACCGTGCGCTCAATTCGGTCGCCAGTATCTACCGTGACGTGGCGGTGCTGCAGAACAACGCCGAGGACGCGGTGGGGCTCATCAACCTCGAAAACCGTTCCGCCATCACGGAATTGTCGGTACGGCTCGACCGTACGGGGGCCGTGCGCCGGCTGGAGGACATCGCCACCGCGCGCCGCAGGCTCAATGGCAACGGCAATCCGGTTTTGGTGTTCGAAGCGCTGTTCTGCGCGCTGATTCCGTGATTTTCGTAATTTCCAGTAATTACCGGCGATTCGATTCGCGATTCACCGGCGGAACACCGAAGAATCCCGCACAATAAGCTGCGGGGCAAGCATGACACGGGGCGCGCGCACGCTGCCGCCTGGCGCAGCAGCCGTCTCCGCCGCGCCTCCGGCAGGACCGGAAGCCAGCAATCGCAAGCATTCCGACACAATACGCTCAAACGGCGCACGCACCGACGTCAGACAGGGCATGGTGGTACGCGCGATGGCGGAATCATGGTAGCCGACCACCAGCACGTCCTCCGGCACGCGGATTCCCAACGCGTCGAACGCCACCATCACGCCGAACGCGATCGCATCGTCGGCGCAGACCACGGCTTCCGGCTGTACGAGCGGCCCGTTGAACAGCCGCATGGCGCAATCGAAACCGCGCTGCACGGTACGTTCGCCGAACTGGTTCCAGTTTTCGCTGGTGGCAAGCCCGTAAGTGCGCATATGCGTGTGGAATGTGGCGAACAGTTCCGCCGATTCGAAAGACAGCTCGTTGCCGGCCATGTATGCGGCGGACGCGATGCCCTGCTCGGCCAGACCCATCTTGCGCTTGCCCTCAAAGGAGAAGGGCTTGGTGACGATGCCCACGGTCAGGATGCCCAGATCGTGTGCCACCTCGGCCACTACGGGGGCTGCGCCGGTGCCGGTGCCGCCGCCCATACCGGCCGCGGGCACCACGATCAGCCCGTCCACATGGCGGTTGGCCAGCGATTCGATGCGTTCCGCCTGCGCTTCCTGCGTGGCTCCGATGCCCAGCAGCAGCTGTTGCGATTCGGTGTCGATGGTCGGCTCGATCTCGTCGAGCAGTTGCGCGGAGAACGGTTCCGTGGCGCTCGGAATGACCAGGCCGATGGTTTTCGTCACGTCGCTGCGCAGCGCGCTCGCCGCGTAGTTGACGGAATAGCCGAGCTGTTTGGCGGCTTCGCGCACGCGGCGGGCGATATCGTCGTCCTTGCCGCGTTTGCCGGACAGCACGCGTGAGACGGTGGCGATGGACACGCCGGCCGTCGCCGCGACGTTGGTGATTGAGCTGCCGCTGTCGGTTCTGCCTGCCATGCGCTGTCCTTTCCGTCGTGTCCGGCTTGCGTTTGCCGGCTCCCTAAGTGTTTTTCAAAATGCCCTAGAGGGTGCCCTGAACCCCTGTGTGCTTCTCGGTCAAAGGTCTGGTCTGATGAACCGGTTCGAGCCGCGAAGAACCTATTAAGAATAGAACGACAGCCCGTCGAATATGGAAACGTTCGTACGTCAGTGCGTCAGCGCGTTATGCGCGGTGCGTCACTCGGCGTTGACGAGGATGTTGGCCAGGTTGTCGGCCACGGCCTCGGCGTTGTCGCCTTCGACGTTGATGACCACGGTGTCGCCCTGCTTGATGCCCAGACCCATGATGGACAGGATGGAGCCGGCCGGAACGGCGTTGCCGCCTTCCTTGGCGATGGTCACGGTCTGGCCGGAAGCGGTGACGGCCTGCGCGAACATGGCGGCCGGACGGGCGTGAATGCCGACCGGATCGTTGATGACGAGATTGCGGGTTGCCATAATGGTCTCCTTTGTTGTGGTTGGTGGTTGGTTTGCTTACGTTGGGTCGTCTCGATATTTACACGTCGATGTATATCGATTTTTGCATATCGATTGCATTATGCGGCTTTTGCCGGCATCTGCATTTCTTGCGATTATCATAGCACAGTTTTTACGAAACACAGAAAACGTTTACCGGTTTTGTTTTGCGGGAATTTCGTGTATACTAATCGCAGGCTGAAAATGATTTACCGGCAAAGACGGTGGGGATCATTGCAGTAACTCACCTACGCAAGGCAGGCATAATCCTGCAATCGTTTGCGTATCCATATTTTTTCCCAAGGAAACAGGAAAAGGAGTTCTCATGAACATTAAGGGTGTTGGTATCGGTCGTGGCGTCGCAGTCGGCCCGGTCATTCGCATGGCCGCTCCGCTGCCGGAACCGTCGGACGCTCCGCGCGCCGAAAACATCTCCGCGGAAACCGAAATCGCCCGCGTCGAAAAGTCGCTCGCCCTCGTCAACGCCGACCTGAACCGTCGCGCCGAAGAAGCCGCCAACGGCGACGAAGGCGCCAA
>ENA-OOZN01002309-OOZN01002309.1-human-gut-metagenome-genome-assembly--contig:-NODE-2309-length-10313-cov-22.621466_pt1 | contig 10313 bp, 10 predicted proteins | sample MGYA00241187_ERZ501397 | MGnify/ENA primary metagenome ERZ501397 (study PRJEB25962, sample SAMEA2042921) | human gut metagenome | biome: human gut; feature: human-associated habitat; material: faeces... | reverse complement strand
TCCAATCAAACTTGTTCCGAATAGATACTATTAGTTCCGAATCGACTACGAATAGTACCGATTCGGAACTAATTCACAAAATTTGCAACGTGGTTTACCGAATGCTTACAGTCGTTCTTTACAAGTGATTCTTCAGATAAAATATCATTACAATTTTATCTAAAGAATCACTTGTTTATATCATCTGCCACGTCGCATCCTATACTTCGCTGGTCGCATCATCGCAGCCGATACTGCAATGCACCTGCGCCACCAATGATCATCGTCTTCATCCTTGTCACGTCCCCAACCAGAGCCAGGTGAACCGCTACCGCCACATGATTCTGCATAGGTTGTAGCCTCATGGATATATCCAAGCGAAAGAAGCATAGCGCAGTTGATGATTTGGTTGCAGTTTCGCATCAAGTCGGAATAGCCTGACTCGTTTAGAATTTCCTGCTGACGGTCGGTGAACGTAGAGGTAAGAGGCTCTAAGGAAGAAACAAGCATACTGTTGAAAGTGGCAAGCATATTTCTTTGAAGTTGAATTGAGTGCAAGTCCCTGTCTTCACCAAGAACTTCTTGCATTCTGCTGTGCTCGTATTTCATTTCTGCAAGTCTCTGTTTGGCTTCCGTAATGATAGAGTTGGCATCGTCAAGCATCTTTTTGCGGAGAGCAAGTTTTTCGTCTATACTTTCCATCTCTTTGCGTAGTTTTGACATTTGCATTGCCAAGTATGCATTATCAACACCGTCTTGCCCGAACTGTCGGGCTATGAGGTCTATCTGCTTTTGCACCTCCTCTTTACGAGTATGCAAGTTTGCAATCATGGTTGAGATGCCTTTCAGTTTTATCTCGGCACGATGTATCTGCTTCAGCAAATCTTCTTTGGTTGTTTGCAAACGTGTAACCTCAGATATTAAGTCATGCCTGTATTCTGAAATAGAACGATGCCGGGCTTTTGTGGTGGCAATGTCGTTGCCACGCTCCAATCCCCACTTCTGACCTACCTCCTTTTCCAGATCATCATGAAGCTTGCGGAAAATGGCTGCCATTTGATATTTGTCTTTTCCAAACACTGCTCTCCATGATATTCTGCCACGCCCATTGTCCATCGGAATCACAGAGCAATGGATATGTGGATTTGTCTCGTCAAGGTGGACGTAGAAGCCAACAATGTTGTCTTCGCCAAAACGCTTCGCCACAAAATCATAAACATCCTTCGCCCAATCCTCTATATCCTTTGTTCTGCAAAGATGAGAGTTGTCCGCTCCTTTTTCAAGACTTACTTCCTGACTGCCGAAAGCCAAATTGAGCATCCGTTCACGGCTGCCACCAAAGACAAACTGGGCGAGAGTGTTTTGCCTACGTCTGACATTCGGACGGTCGTTCGGGTCTTTGATGCCTCTTGATGCAAGACTCTCAGCCATCTTCTGTGCTATTGATTTTGATGTGTCGATAGGCTGTATAATACCACCTTTCGCCACTTCAAAATTAAGATGCTTTCTTGTAGGGTCATAATTTGAGAGACTGTCGGAAGCCTTCACACTCCACATTTTGTCATTCCAGTTACGCTGCTGTTCGTTGCTTTCTGCTTGTGTGATGCCACTGCTATTGGCGTGTATATCCATCACTTGTTTTCTTTCTGCCATATCTATTTCATGTTAAGTTCTAACCGAGCTTGCTCCCCGAAGGAACCTCTATGAGGGGTTAGCCTAAAGCGTAAACGAAAGTTAACGCATATTAGGCTATGCGATTTATAAATCGTTTGTCTGCTAAGTGTTCTTTCTACAGCAAGAGCAAGCTCTTTTCTTTATTCTTTTGTTGTTATACCATGTTGTTTGCACATCCAAAAGAACGTGCCGATATTGACCTGTTGATAGTTCCTCCGAAGGAGGTCGGTAAACATCTTGTCCGTCTTAGCAGCATTGTACTTTGCGTTTTGCCGGCTGCAAATATGGAATAGTGATCTTCCACTCTCGCCAAGTGTTGCCAAGGCACACCCCACCTTCAACCAATCATCATAAGAGGCTGTAATATCTATGCCGCATTGTTGTATTTTTCGACAGCAAACAGCCACCTCTGCAGATGTGTTCTCACCTTCATATATAAAGCAAGTCGGAAAGGATTTATGCTTTGGTTTTTCCACATAAACTCCTTCATACAATGTGGCGTTTTCATTTATGATAGGATGCTCGTCATACGACAAGCAACGCAATCGGGTGATGTCGCTGCATGCCGAATCTATCATTATCCCCATCTTTCGGAAATCAATCTGAAGTTGGCGGAATTGCTGCAAGTGCTTTTCGGGATAGCGTAATGGGATAACCAGGAACAATCCTTTGCCACTTACACTTAATGCACAATATGCTATTTGTGGAAGTACCGACAAGTCTTGTTTCAATGTTTCCCAATCCAAAATGTCTGGATTGTCCTTAGCGTCAATATCCACACATATTAGTCCTGAGTGTTGGGAAAGATTGTTCTTTGCTCTTGTTGGAGAGAATACGCCACTAATAGTAGCCTGTGGCAGACTACGTTTTAAGGCATTACGCTTCTCCTTGTCAAAGACAGCTCTCAACCTTAGTATATCATCCTTATATTCCTTACAGAAAAGGAATGTCCCTAAAGGCATTCTTGTCCCTGTATTGTCAGTCACTCCGTTATAAACGGATATATGAGTTTGAAAAATGTCCATAGTCTTTCATTCGTTTACAGGTTGCGGTTGCGCCATGAGTTTACATCCTCATTATCAGTTAGTTGAAACGTGTCGCAAGTGCAACCCCGCAACTCGGAGGCTTGATTTACGATTTTACTTACATATTGCCGTGATACACCTATGGCATCAGCGAGTTTCTGAATATTAAGTTTCTGGCGTTCCGTGCGCTTGACCAATTCCGCTATAAGTTGTGCTTTTGTCATTTCATTTGACGAGTAGCCCTTCATCTGTTTCAACATCCTGTAACCACAATACTCAAAGTAACGCATGCACTCTATGCTGTACCGCATTTCTTCTTCCGAAATTATCATTGATGTTGGCAATGCAAAGTATTGTCCTGCGCCAGCACTTTCTCCACAAGAAAGAATGTGGGTAATGGCACACCATTTTTCTATCTGTATTCTTATTTTGGAAAGGATGGATGCCACCCAAGGATCGGCATCTTTTTCCTTTTTTGCAGTCTCTTTATTGAACTCTGTGAGGAGAACCTTTGCTTCGGTACTTAACAATAGTTTCATATCTCCAATAGCACTTAATTTATCAGTCATTTCATACCATGCGGTTTTGTACATTTCATCAAGCACATTGTCCTTATATTCCTTCTCTGGAAGAACTTGTGGATAAACATACAGCCAACGCTGCACAAAGCCTTCGTCTGCCCATGAGGGTTTGAAGGCATTGGCAATGGCACGAGGTTGTATGCCCCCCAATATGCAAAGAAAAGGATTGGAAATCCATTGAGGTTCCTGTGTCTTACGGTCAACTGGGAACGGGGTTCCGTCGTAGATAGACAGGTAGTTGCTGATTTCACCACTTGAATTATAGCGGTTCATGTCATCAAGAAAACCTTTAATCTCATCACGATATAGCAACAGCCCAGCCTTTGTATTGTCCTTGTCGGCAAGGACTTGATACAACCCTTCCGGAGTTACGTCCGAAACAATCAGCCTGTCTCTGACTGGTTCTTCACCGCCATTCTTCTTGTATTCACGATATTCCTCCTTGAATTTCTTTATGCGCAATTTTTCTTCTTTGAAGATGGGCTCCAACAGGGCTTTTATTGGAGCACTCTTGTTTGAACCGCTTGGAGCAACTACGCAAATCCAATGGTTGGGATTGTTGTTGTACTTGCCATCGAAAAGCTCTATATGTTTGCCACATATTGTGCTTACGATGGCATACACGGCTGCCGTTATGAAGTCACGGGAACACTCGAAGACCTCAGCATAACGATTGATAATCCCCTGCACCTCCAAACGCAATGCCCAAATGGGAATCTCGTGTGGTGGTGCTTCAAGAGAATGTGAAGTTATGTTTATCATAACGGCAGCTGCTTTGAAGGGTTAAATACAGCATCTATGTCAGATTTACGGTAAAGGGCTTTTCTTCCGACCTTTATCGGGGCAGGCCACACACCATTCTTTACGTTACGCCAGAGTGTCGTTTTTGAGACGTGATATTTGATGGCAACCTCATCGGCTGTCATATACTCATCTTCGCTATTAGCATTTCTGCTATTGTCCTCCTTCCATTCAAGGAAAAGTTCCTTCAGGTCGGCTATGTTCAAAACAACCTGTATTTGTGCGTTGTTTGAAAGTTCTTTGATATCCATTGTATTCTGAATTTTTATTGTTATACATCTTATAATTTTCACTTGTGTTCTCGAGAATTCACAAGCAAAATTATTACGCACAATAGCGAAAGGAAGAAAAAACGTATGGATAACAACTGATTTAAGGGGCAAATAGTGGAATTGGTTCTAACGAGAAACATGAATAGAACCAAAGAACAAGGGCATACCATTGGTCAACACGACTATTGGTATGCCCTTAGCTTATGTCGGATTTTATGTTCTACGAGATTAAATCTCGCTTATCGTTTGCTTCAATATGTCATCATCTATCTGACGATAGCGGTTAAATGCCCGGCTGCCTTCAACGTGTCCGCTCATCTTGCCAACAATATTTGGGTCGCGCACGGCTTTGTAGGCTGCACCTACGAAAGTTCTGCGAGCCATGTGCGAGCTGGCAACATCACAAATGCGTTTCATTTCCGTTTCACCAGTAGTTGAATTGCGCACCGGAACTATTCTTGTTATGCCACATATCATGAGTATAGCCTTTATCGCATCGTTGTATTTCTGTGGACTTATAAAAGGAAATAATCTTCCGTCTTTATCCACTCCATTATATTTAGCCACCAACTTCAGCGCACATGGGTTTAGCGGTATACGTGGCTTTACTGGAGCATCTTCATCCGACGTCTTGCTTGGCACATACTCCAATATGCCGTCCGTAATGTTCTTTGAGGTCAGTGTACATAAATCTCCCACACGACAACCAACCAGGCATTGAAACACAAATATGTCTCGCTGCACCTCCAATGACTTCAATGGAAATTTTGAGCAGAGTTTCTTTTCTTCATCATCCAGTCCCTCCCATAACGCAGGAATATCTGCTTCAGCCAAAAGATTGCGCTCCTCTTTTGTCAGATAAAAAGGAACTCCATACTTCTCCGTACCAATCTTTATGCCATCAAAAGGTCGGTTGGAAGTTCTTTCCGTCTCATAGAGCCACTGCATGAAAGCCTTGAATTTCTTTTTTAGCTTTACTATGGTATTCTCTCCACGGTTCTGTAATTTGGTGAAAGTATGCACTACATTGATTTCAACAGGATATTGCTCCAATATTGATTCAAACTGTTTCGGGTATTTCTCGGACAATGTTTTCTCGTTACGCAAATAGTTCTCAAAGTCCTCAATATCCTTTTTGGTTATCTTGTCGATGTTCCATGCAAACTTTTCTCTGAGAACCTTATTCTTGAAAGCTTCATACCGGGCCAAGTCACGCACAAGAACTCGAAAGGCTTTTGTATGGTCGTATGAGAAACGTTTTTTCTCCAAGTATTCTTCCGCCAAATCATAAATGGATTTACATCTTCTTCCACGTTTTTCCAATTTGGAAGGCTGCTTGGTTGGATGATGGTAATGGTTCACAATTTTGTCTAACCATACGGCATTAACATCATCTTTATGAGCCTTCGAAAATTCTGACATGATCATCGCCAACAACTCATCTATATTCTTCTTCTGTTTCTTGGAATGCTCAACCTCAGAAGACGAAATACGTTCTGTTACAACAATCTCTCCATACGATTTTATCTCATAGCCTTTTTTCTGCGCTTCCTCCTTGCTCATCGATACAGTTTTTTCAGGAGCCACAATACCTTTTGCTATTGTCTTGTTGAAGTTTATAAAATAGCGAAAATGCTTCGGAGCTATAAACATGCCACTTTTAACACGAAGATTTGCTCCTCGAAAAGGAACAAACCTTATCAAGACTTCACTTCTATGTGTGATTTTATCTTCTTTAGACGATAAACTTAATTCAATACTTGCCATTATATGATTATTTGTATTTCAGTAAATGTCGCTATCTCTGATGAGATAAGACATTGTATATACTATTTTTTGCTATTCAAAGCCTAACAAAGGTATTAATATTTTTGGCAACATTTTGGCAACATGAGTAAAATCTAATGCAATATTAAGAAACTTTACGAAAAGAATAAAAATCGGTAATTACTGATTTTCAATACGTTACATTTTTCAGTAAAATTCATAAGACTACATAACATTGTGCCTATCAGGCGCACAATTTTACTTTTGAGGATTTTCCCGAAGGAAAATCCTCTTTTTTTATTTTCATAACTTTTTGAAATTCTTGCAATTACAGTAAGATTTCGGCTCACCCGAAAAATAGTGGGGTTATGCATAAATTTTTACCAACCTAAAGAAAAAGAACTTAATATCAAGACTCCCCTAAGTTGTGCCCTGAAGTGTTTGATTTTAGCATTGAATGATTCAGCAAATGCATTGGTAGATCTGTTATTGAAAAAATTGAGTACTTCATCGTAATGCTCATATAGCGTTGACGCAATGACATTGAAGCTTTTAAATCCCGAAGAGTCTACCTTGTCATACCATTTGGCCAGTGAAAGTCGGCTTTCATTCTTTGTTCTATTCTTATTGAAGATCATTCTCAGGGAATGGGTCAGTGAATAAGCTTCCTTTATATCCGGATATAGCTGGAAGAGTATGGATGCTCTCTGCTTCTGGCTTTCCGTCCACTTTTCTGATGATTTGAACAGCAGATAGCGACTCCTGGCCAGTAGTTGCTTCCTTGTATCTCCATTAGCAAATGTAACAAGGCTGTATTCTTTTCCACAATGCCTGGCTTCCTCCATGGCATCGGCTTCTTCCTGTATGGCATCCCACCGGTGTGCTATCCTCATTTCCTGCAGAGCGTCGCATGCCAGTTTCTGTACATGAAACCGGTCTATCGTCCGGTTGGCTTTCGGAAAGCAGCAACGCACAATGAGGTTCATGCTGTTGGAAAGGTCCATCGTGACTTCCTTTACCATGGAACGTAGATTTTCAGGAATAAGTTTTAGCGTATTAATAATATCCTGTGCTTTTACAACTTTCACCAAAGCGACCAGACTTCCTTTTCCACCACGGGCTTCAGGATTGGATACTACAATAACTCACCGTCACTGATAGCAATCTCATCTATACAGAGCCTGCTTCCCATATTCTTTGGAAAGACAAGCCATTCATCAGCGTGAGAGAGCTCACTCCATTGGCGATAACCACTCAAGATCTCCTTATATTGCTTTTCAAATGTGCTGCTGTTTATATGATAATACCCATCAAGCGAACGGGAAGTCGTAGGCCTCGTCTCCATACACTTCTTTTAAAAAAGCCGCAAACTCTTTTGAGTAGCGGGTATTCTCTGACTTGATATCATCATACGAAGAGTAAAACACTTGCCTGTATGTAGATCCAGCCAACGGCGACGACGCACTATCAGGTTGACTGCCTTGCCACGGATGGGAAAGTCCCGTACTGTCACAGGAAACAGGAAGCCTTTTGATTCTATATTCGAATTATTCTGATAGTCAGAAGGTATTTTCTCATCCAGATGTATGGATATCGTATCATCCGTACTTTCAACCTTTACGAGTGTAAATCTTGATAAGATATTTGAAGGAAGCATTAAGCTTACCAGTGATAATAATGCATTATTTTCCATAATGCAAATTTAATAATTTATTAAATTTCCCCCACTAAAAATCGGGTGAGCCATTATACCATCGGGCTAGTGAAAGCCAACTTTCATTCTTTATCCTGTTTTTATTAAAGATCCTTCTCTAGGAATGTATCAGTAAATAGGCTTCAGTTTACTCCTCGTGCTTCTGGGGTAGATACTATAATTATATACTCACTAATAACCATTTTCATCTATACAACTCCTCCTTTCTATATTCCTAAGGATATTCAGTAAATGTCCCTAAAAAGTAAGATGGCATATAAAGTCGATAGAGTATAATCACTTTATATGCCATTATTATTGCCCTTTTTCTGTGTTTTTTCATATAATCCTATCTGTTGGACATGATGTTCCGGAAGAAGTCTGATGACCTCTTCTGCTCCTGTCTGTAAATTCATGTCATGCCGCTTTAACTGTTCTGATCGTGACCTTGTCTACCATCAGCACGGCATTTGCCGTATGTATTCCGAAGAAAATCCAAAGGATTTCGGTCTTCCTGTTCCTGGCCTTTATTCTTGCGAGTGAGTAGTGTTGCTTTTGAGTACCGAAGCTTCCTTCAAGCCTGGTAGCTCTCTGCTTTGAAAGTTCACTTCTGAGAACCTTTCTCAAGGGTTCATCCTTTGCCGCCCTTCCCTTGCGTACAAAGGAAGTGGATATACCATATTTTGTACAGAACCTTCTGTTTGCATTATTGGCATATATGGAATCTCCAGCCGCACATCTAACCCTGACTTTCATGAGTTTCTGTTGCATACGGATACAGTCCTTCAGTCGTATTCCCTCATTGAATGCCTTGAACGAGAGGTGTTCGATAAACGATATACCGTCTATCTGTATGTTGTTAACCTTTGCACCGAATTCAACAGACTTTGTTTCCTTGCCTCTTACGATAGGACGTACGTAATGGCGGTCGATGCTGACGATGCGGTCATTGACCTTCCTGCCTTCAAACAGTTCCTTCTCCTGTACAAGAACCTTTCTGATTATGGAAAGGCGTTTCTGATAATCCTGTGTATATCTGAATGATCTCCCGTACTCCTTATGAATCTCATCCCTCTGTACGATGAGCTTTTCAAGGAGTCTGATCATACGGCGCTTGAGCATCCGTGTTCTTGAGGCCTTCCTCTTTCTTTTCTTGCAGTATGAAAGATAGGACTCTGACACATCCGCATATTTGTTACGGGGACGTCTTATCCCAAGATCCATACAATGCCGACAGATATGTCTGTAAAGCCATTCAATACTTTCCCAAAGCAGTTTCATGTCTGTAGGAAAACGCATGTGACTTTCATAACACGTGGCATCAGTCATGCACACGTGAAGGTTCTCAAGATATGGTTTCCAGTGGGAGGCCAGTATCTCCTGAAGGGAGTCAATATCAAGACGGGATGCTATCTCATTGCGGATGGCACTGACTATCTTGTAGTTGGTTATGGGAAAGGCCGGATCTATCATGATTCCGCAGAACATCTGGTAGTGGAAGTTGCCGTTGAGATGTTCCACCAGCTGTCTGTCGGAGAATCCGGTGTAGGCTTTCAGGACCATAAGGGCAATCTTTACCAGAGGGCTAAAAATGTTCCTGCATCCAAGACGCTGTTCCGACAAGCCTATGGCTTTTGCCATACGGTCAAACGGGAAAACCGAGTGAAGCCTGCCCAGTTCACTCTCATGAAAACTCTTGCGATATTTTTCCAGAACATCAAATTCTGTAAAGCCCAAAGTAGGCTGTATTTCCGAAATATTTTGTATCTTAGCCATATCTTTGTTGGGGTATTTCCCCCGTTTTGGCTGCCAAACCTTATTTTCGGGGGAATATCTAAAGATACAAAAAAGCCAACTAATTCGCAATACATTGTGTATGAATTAGTTGGCTAATTTTATGCTATTTACTGAGTATCCCTTCCTAGGGAAAACAAACCAGTCATCAGCGTGAGAAAGTTCATTCCACTGTAGATAACCACTTAACACTTCCTTATATCATTTCTCAAAAGTATTACCGTTTAAATAGTAATAGTTATTAAGCGAACAGGAGATTGGCTTCGTCGGCATACACTTCTTAAAAAAGCCGCAAATGCTTTTAATTAGCGAATATTTTCTGACTTAATATCATCATAAGGAAAAGTGAAATACTTACTTGTATACAGGTCCAGCCAGTGGCGATGTCAAACTATTAAATTGATAACCTTGTCATGAATTATTAAGTCACGTACCATTACAAAAGATAAGAAACCTTTAGACTCTATTTCGGATTATTGGTATTTTCTCACCAAATGGATAGAAATAGTATCTTTCGAAGATTTCGATCGAACCTCGATACTAGCGTTCGAGCATCAGTACCGGACAGAGCTCTCCAAAGCTTGCAGCTTCCACTAAGCAGGTTATCTGTCAACCTCGAAGATCCAAGGATATTCCCATCTTTCCGTGAAACGGATTATCTGTCAATCCCGAACATCCAAGAGCAGATATCAGTGTCACGGATAAATCCAGTGTCACCTTACATCAG
>ENA-OOZN01002306-OOZN01002306.1-human-gut-metagenome-genome-assembly--contig:-NODE-2306-length-10342-cov-2.317974_pt1 | contig 10342 bp, 7 predicted proteins | sample MGYA00241187_ERZ501397 | MGnify/ENA primary metagenome ERZ501397 (study PRJEB25962, sample SAMEA2042921) | human gut metagenome | biome: human gut; feature: human-associated habitat; material: faeces... | reverse complement strand
CTCCGGCCTTGCCGGAATCGCCTACTGGATCAACCAGAACTACCGCCTGAAGGGCGAACGTCAGCTCAACAAGCACGATGCGCTGGTGGAAAAGCTGAAGGACTGGGTGGACGCCCAATACGCCGGGGGCCGCACCACCGCCCTTTCCAATGAGGAGCTGGAGGGAAAAATCGCGGAGCTGTCCGGCGGGGCCTTGAAGTCCAAGTATTAAGATAGGAGCGCAGTACCATGATGAGAGATCACAAGCCTGTTTCCATTGCGGATCAGGTGTTTGAGCAGTTGGAGCGGGATATTCTCTCCGGGAAATACCCGCAGGGAGAGGTGCTCAGCGAGCTGCGGCTGTCCGGAGAGCTGGGCGTCAGCCGGACGCCCATCCGGGAGGCTGTCCGCCGCTTGGAGCAGGAGCATATTTTGGAGGACACCAGCCGTGGCATGGTGGTAGTCGGCATCTCCCGGGAGGATATTGTCTATGCCCTCGACGCCATCCAGAATCCCATGAGCCTGTATGAGCCGATTTTCACAGACGGAGGAGACACGCTCTATGTGATGGATCAGATTCGGGATAAAAAGAACCGGGAGGAAAACTGGGTCGAGCATCTGTCTTTGTCCGACGCGTTAAAAAAGCTCAATGCCCGGGAACATGAGATCATTTCTCTGCGCTTTTTCGAGGGAAAAACGCAGATGGAGGTTGCCGAGCTGATCGGAATTTCCCAGGCACAGGTTTCCAGGCTCGAAAAAAATGCTCTCCGCATCATGCGCGCGTATTTGAGCGCATGATGCAGGGAGCATGTAACACACGGAGTGAGTATTTCACGGCATGACAGCACATCCCGGAATGCGTGCAGGCATGGCGGTCGGACGCAGCTGCAGCGCGCCGCTTCACTCCCGCACCATCTCTTTTTTCAGCCGCTTCATGATCTTTTTTTCCAGCCGGGAAATATAGGACTGGGAAATACCCAGATATGCCGCGACCTCCTTCTGGGTCATTTCCTGCCCGTCCGGCGTATCCAGTCCAAAACGCAGGCTGACGATTGTGCGCTCCCGCTCGGAAAGCTTCGCCACCGCATTTCTTAAAATCCTGCGCTCTGCCTCGTTTTCCATATCCCGGTAAATCACGTCCTCATCCGTCCCCAGGATATCCGACAAAAGCAGCTCGTTTCCGTCCCAGTCCACGTTCAGCGGCTCATCGATCGAAACCTCCATCCGCGTCTTGTGGTTGCGGCGCAGATACATCAGGATTTCATTTTCAATGCATCGGGATGCATAAGTTGCGAGCTTGATATTTTTCCCGGGATTGAATGTATTGATTGACTTGATCAGTCCAATCGTGCCGATCGAAATCAGATCCTCCACGCCGACGCCCGTATTATCGAATTTCTTTGCTATGTAAACAACCAGGCGCAGGTTGTGTTCAATTAAAATTGACCGCGCCTCCTGCGCATATTCCTCTGTCGCCAGATCCTGAATCACCTCGTTTTCCTGTTCCGTTTCCAGAGGTGCCGGAAGCACATCGCCAATATAATGAATATCCCCCTCATGTGCCATAAAAAATGCCGGTTCCCGGCGGATCAATTTAAACTGCACTTTTCCCGGCATCGCTACTTTTAATATCATGGTCTGCTCCTTTCTTTTCCTCCAGTAATGCTGGATGCAGAATCATCTGGTATCCGCCCGACCGGCTCAAACGCCCGGGTCCGACCGCAACCGTCACATCTGCAATCTTTTTCTCCTGTCCGTCTTTTCTCAGATACAGTTCTGAAACCGTCACCGCCCGAAGGAGTCCGTGTTCCCTGCCGATGCTGTGATAGGGAATCAGCCGAACCGCCTTTTCCGTCGAAATTCCAAGCTTTTTCGCCGTTTCTTCGTCCAAAATACAGACCGGGCGCCCCGTGTACGGGTCTTTCAGGGAATTTCCGCTGTCCATCAACGCGCTTCCGGAAAAAAACTTCGTTTTCCAGAAAAAAGAGACTTTCCAGATCGGATGTTTCTGCCGCATGCGCTCCCGTTCCAGAAGCTTTGCACCATACCAGACGACAATCGCGCACCAGACCAAAAGCTGCATCATGGAAACCTGCCCGCCGGTCCCAAAACCGTTTTGATCGGTTTCAAACAGCTCCCGGACTTCAGAAATGCCGTTGCAGACGCCGCCGAGCACGCAGGCACAACACATATAGCAGATCCAGACACGCCTCATTCCTTCCCGGCTTTTGACCTGAAAGCATCGCTGTACCCACCAAAGTGCTGCAATCAGGCAAAAAAACGTTTTTCCTGCCAGAATTATCCCTACTTCTCCCTGCAAAACCGCCGGAGCAGGCAGCAACAGGATTGCCGTAAAGCACAGTGCATTTCCGGCTGCTATTTCGATAATCCGTCGAACCCTTACTGTTATCCCAGACAGATTCGCTGTCAGAAATAACAGCAGCACATTGATACAGGTGTGCATTATCCAGACCCGGTCTGCATAAATCCGATAGCTCACAAGCCTTTCCTCCCGCACGTTTTCCAAAACTGTATGTCCTTATTATAAAAATGCTGGCGCGTGGATTTTGTCGAAACGCTGTGCACTGCCGGGGAAAGTTTCGACAAAAAAACACCGCGAAATGACTTTTTCAGTCACCTCGCGGTGTTTTCTGTTTCGTTACTAAAATTATTTATTTTTTCTGAAGGAAATCCGGAATCTTTAAATCTCTCTCCTGTACCTTGCTGCGCAGTACCGTAGGAGCAGGCTGAATGCCATTTATGCCTGCCGGCTTCTTTAATTCCGCATTGGAAGCAGCTCCGGGATGAACCGGCTGCTGCAGTGCGCTGTTATACGGTCTTGTCGTGTTCGCGCCGGTCGCGCTCACTGTGGTCTTCATACCGGTCTGACCTACGGAAGGAGTGATCGGTTTTCTTGCAAAGGAAGTACCGAAGCGGGAAGCCGGTGTCTCCTCGATACCGGTTGCAATTACGGTAATCCGGCAGTAGTCTGCCTGGTTGGAATCGTACATGGCACCGAAGATGATGTTGACATCATCGCCGGTGATCTCACGGACATAATCCACCGCATCGGAAGCGTCGAACATGGAAATATCGCCGGACACGTTGATGATGATATCGGTTGCGCCTGCAATCGTTGTCTCTAACAGCGGGCTCTCTACAGCGGCTTTGACTGCCATGACAGCCTTATCGTCGCCTTTACCTTCGCCGATACCGATGTGAGCAATGCCCTTGTCGCGCATAACGGTCTGTACGTCCGCAAAGTCGAGGTTAATGACTGCGGGGACGTTGATCAGATCGGTAATCCCCTGTACTGCCTGCTGAAGGACTTCGTCGGCCTTCATCAGGGCTTCCGGCATGCTGGTACGCTTGTCCACAATTTCCAGAATCTTGTCATTCGGGATAACGATCAGAGTATCCACGCTGTCACGCAGCTTCTCGATACCGGACATCGCATTGTTCATACGGGTCTTTGCTTCAAAGCGGAACGGCTTGGTTACAACACCGACGGTCAGGATTCCTTTATCCTTGGCGAGCTTTGCGACAACAGGAGCCGCACCGGTTCCGGTTCCGCCGCCCATACCGCAGGTAACAAATACCATATCTGCTCCGTCTAAGGATTTGGAAATTTCTTCTGCACTCTCCTGAGCTGCCTGCTCACCGATTTCGGGCTTTGCGCCTGCGCCCAGTCCCTTGGTCAGCTTCTCGCCGATCTGCAGGTGCTTTTCCGCTTTGCAGAACTGCAGAGCCTGTCGGTCCGTATTGACTCCGATAAACTCCACACCGTCAATTTTCTCATCAATCATTCTATTTACAGCATTATTGCCTGCACCGCCAACTCCAATGACAAGGATGTGCGCTGCCGCTTCTGCGTCATTTACTTTAATCTCCAGCAAGGGTATTTCCTCCTTCATTCCTGACAAACTTCATAATATTTATCATATAATCATTTTCAGAATTACGCAACCCATTTTTTCAATTTCTTTACGGTTATCCATCTTTCTGAAACGTCACATTTTTGCGGTCTTCCGAGTAATTCTGCAAATCGAGTACTCCGCTTTCGCCCGACAGATTCGGTAAAATCTGCTCCAGGCGCATCACCTTTTCCTCCAGGTTATCCTTTCCCAGCTTTGCCCGGATATTGTCGAAATAAAGTGTTATTTCATTTGATTCGTTAAAATATATTTTATCCGTCGTGATCTGATGCTTGGAAAGCATTTGCGTAATCGAAAGGATTTCCTGAAAAATATCGGTATTCTTCACCGGAAGCGCCTCATACAAAACAACATGGTCGAACCTAATTCCCGTCACCTGCGGAATTCCTTCTGTCCTCGTTTCCGAAGATTCCACCACGATACCGTCCCGGTCAAAATACATGTAACGCCCCATGTATTCGACGTAGCCCGCCACAGACTTTTCATAAACACGGATCGTGATGCTGTCCGGCGAATCGACCCGGACACTCATCGTTTCGATAAACGGAATGTCCCGGATTTCCTTATTCCGATATTTTAACGAAAGATAGAGCGAATTATAGGAAAGCCGATCGGTCAAAACCATCGCCTCGATCTCTTCGCTCGTGTAGTGAACGTTTCCCTCGACCGAAACATTCTGCACCCGAAACACGAACACCACGACGAGGGCTATCGCCGACAGACAGACGATCGCAATGCTGGCAATCAGTACGCCGAGATTTGCGCGCAGCCACTCGCCCGGCGTTGCCACTGCATAGGAATACCCGGCAGCTTTGCCGCTGCCTTTTTTCTTTTTTTTGCCGGAAGCTGATTTCTTCCGACTTTTTTCAGATTTTCCGCCGTCCAGCAGCTTATATTTCTGTTTCTGTGCCAATGTCTGCTCCCAACTCTCTGAAATCCCTTACGATATCTTCATATCCTCTCCGGATAAAATGACAGTTTTCCACGACCGTCTTATGCTCTGCACACAGCCCCGCCAGCACAAGTGCCGCACCACCCCGCAGTTCTTTTGCAAAAACCCGCTCTCCGTGCAGTTTTCTGCCTCCGGTGACCTCCGCGCTTGTTTGTCCGGCGACGATCGCAGCACCCATCCGATTTAACTGCTCGTGCACACCAAACCTTCCATTAAAAACGCGCTCCGACACCATACAGTTTCCTTCTGCGCAGCACAGTGCCGTCAGCATCGGGGACTGCAGGTCGGTCGGATAGCCCGGATATACGTCCGTTTCCAGCAAAAGCGGGGAAACCAGCCTGCCTGCACGTTTTACCAACAGCCCCTTTGGGGTTGGGATAATCTGTGCGCCCATTTTTTTTGCAACTGCAATCACCGCTGTAAGCTGCCCGATCGGCGCCTGCCGTAAAAACGCTTCCCCGCCTGCCGCGAGTACACCGATCAGACAGGTTCCTGCCACGATCCGGTCCGCATCGATGGAAAATTCTGTGCTGCAAAGCTTTTTTACGCCCTCAATTCGAATCGTTTTGCTTCCAGCTCCTTCGATCTTTGCACCTGCACCGTTTAAAAAGCGGCACAGCGAAACGACCTCCGGTTCCTTTGCACAACCTGTCAGCACTGTTTCTCCCTTTGCACAGACCGCGCATAAAATCGCATTCTGCGTCGCACCGACGCTCGAAAACGGAAAACGGATCTGTACGCCGTTCAGTCGCTTTGCAAATACCGTCAAAAAATTGTCATCCTCCCGCCTTATCTGACAACCGAAGCGCGCAAAGGCTTTCAGATGCAAATCGATCGGGCGGTCGCCGATGACACAGCCGCCCGGATCGCAGAAGGACGCCTGCCCCAGCCGCCCCAAAAGCGCGCCCGTCAGCACGATGGAGGAACGCATCCGAACCACTTCCTCTGCCGGAAGCCTGCTTTGCAGCGCACCGGAAGCGTCCACGCAGATCTCGTGACCGGTTTTTGTCACTGTTGCGCCGATTTTCTGCAAAATGCGGCACATGCAGTCCACATCCGAAATATCCGGGCAGTTTCGCAGTGTCGTCTTTCCGGCGATCAAAATGGTCGACGCCAAAATCGGCAGCACGGCGTTTTTCGACCCCTGCACTGTCATTTCCCCGTAAAGAGGTCTTTTGCCCCTGATCCAGATTGAATCCACAAAACCACCGTCCGCGTTGCCCTTACCCTATACTATGGCAAACGTACCGCACACGTGACAAATGCAGCTGCACTGCTGCCCCGTGTCCAGATAACACGCTCGTCTTCTTTGCTTCCGGTGAAGGCACGATACGCGCATACACCATTACACATCCCGGACCTTGATGCCGCGGGCAACGCTCATGACGAGCCCCATCTCGATCAGCAAAAACAGGATCGATGAGCCGCCGTAGCTGATAAACGGCAGGGACACGCCGGTGTTCGGCATTGAGTTCGTTACGACCGCAACATTTAAAATGACCTGAATCGCGATATGCCCCAGCACGCCGACAACTAACAGCGCACCGAACAGATCCGACGCGTTGTTCGCAATAATCATCAGACGCCAGATCAACAGCAAAAAAATCAGGATCACAGCAATGCCGCCGAACAGCCCCAGCTCCTCACAAATGATCGAAAAGATCATATCATTCTGCTGTTCCGGCAAAAAGCCCAGTTTCTGGATACTCTGCCCGAGCCCCTTTCCAAAAATACCGCCGGAGCCGATCGCATAGAGTGCCTGCAGCGTCTGGAAGCCCTTGCCGGACGCATAGGCTTCCGGATCGAGCCACGCCATGATACGTGCGAAACGGAAATCCAGCCCTTCGATGCTCTGCAGCTGCTTGACACCGAAAATTACGCCTATAACTGCGAGTGCTCCAATTCCTCCTATGATGAAAAATGGTTTGTATTGCGGACTCGCCACAAACAGCATCAGGATCGCAATTCCCAGCACGATAATCGCAGAGCTCAGGTTGTTGGTGATTTTCCAGATACAAAAAACGTGCGGCAGGGAAACTCCAATAACCGTCAAAAAGCCTCTCGACGTCCGAATGTTTCTTCCCATCTTGCAGATAAACGTCGCCAGAAACAGAATCATCGCCAGCTTTGCGATCTCCGCAGGCTGAATCGACATACCGAGATTCAGCCACCTTCTTGCACCGTTGACCTCGACGCCCAGCGGTGACAGCACGAGTGCAATCAAAATCAGGGAAACCACATAGCCGATTACCGCAAACCGCTCCCAGAAATGATATGGGATGTGTGAGACGAAAAACATCCCCACCAGCCCCAACGCCTGATGCATCAGATAATAGTCCTCGTTCAGATTCTGCGTCGTCGCATCGTAAGCGCTGGCGGAATAAATCATAACCAGTCCGAAGCCTGTCAGAAACAGGATGATGAACAGAAGACTGTAATCAAAATAGTATTCTGTTTTCTGAGATCTTCTCCGTCCTGCCACTTGCTCACCCCTTCAGGCTGTTTACATATTCCTTGAACATTTTACCGCGCACTTCATAATTCGGGAACATTCCCCAGCTCGCGCATGCGGGGGACAACAGCACCGCGTCGCCCGGACACGCTGCCTTTACACAGGTATCCATCGCTTCTTCAAAGCTGTCCGCCAAAACGATATTTTCCATTCCGTGCTTCTTTGCGCACTCCGCGATCTTTTCCCGCGTCTGACCGATCAGCACCAGGAGCTTTACCTTGCCGTCAAATGCTTCAATCCACTCGTCGTAGGTGTTCTGCTTATCATAGCCGCCGCCGATCAGCACGGTGGGCCACTTCATTGCGCGGATCGCCTGAATTGCCGCATCGGGATTGGTTCCCTTGGAATCGTTATAATAAACGACGCCGTTTTTGGTCGCTACATATTCGATTCTGTGTTCTACTGCCTGAAAATGTTTTACGGTATCCAGAATTGTTTCCATCGGCACGCCGTATGCTGCAGCAATTGCAATTGCTGCCATCACGTTTTCAAAATTATGTACGCCGATCAGCTGCATCTCGTCAACATCCAACAGGACTTCTTCACCATTTCCGAGATTTCTGCAGATTTTGCTGCCAACCAGATAGTAGCCTCTCTCCAGCTTTTCTTTGGAAGAAAACCAGATGACCTGGGCCGGGCACTTCGGTGCAAACGCCTTTAACCAGCTGTCCTCGTGATTGAGCACACAGAAATCGTCCTTTGTCTGGTTCTTCGTGATGGATTCCTTGACCGCCGCATAGTTCTCCATCGTATGATGACGGTTCAAATGATCCGGCGTGATATTTAAAATCGCGCTGACAGACGGATGGAAATGCACTGCAGTTTCCAGCTGGAAGCTGCTGATCTCCGCTACCGTCACGCTGTCCTTATCTGTTTTTAAAACCTCCTGCGTATAGGGGGTTCCGATATTGCCGACAACAAACGTATTGTCCTGATAACGCTTCATGATCTCGCCCACCAGCGTTGTCGTCGTGGTCTTTCCGTTCGTGCCTGTAATTGCGAGCACCTTTCCCTTTTCAAAGTTCCAGGCGAGCTCAATTTCGCCCCATACCGGAATATCCGCCTCTTCCAGTGTAGAAACAAACGCTTCTTCAATGGAAATACCGGGGCTTAAAACCGCCAGCGAAAGCTCGGAAAGCAACTCCTTCGGAAGGCTTCCCAGTACCAGCGCAGTGTCTTTTGGATAATCTTCCCGCGCGCAGAGCGCCTTCCCATCCAGCTTTTCATTTTCATCAAACAGAACGGGAACGGCTCCCGCTTTCTGCAAGAGTCCGGCGGCTCCGAGTCCGCTCTTTCCGCATCCGGCTACCAGTACCTTTTTTCCCAGTAAATCCATGTTGATTCTCTCCTTTCGCTGCCATAGACAGCACTTTCGTTCTATGTTTCCCTGCAATTAATTGCGGTTTATTGTTTCATTCTTCTCATAATACCCTATTTCATCCAGATAGGGAAGAATATTTTCAAAAAGCTCGCGCACTACCGGCGCCGCCACCAGTCCGCCATAATAGACGCCTTGGGGGTTTCGGATAATGCACAATGCCAGCACCTTCGGATCGTCCGCAGGTGCAAAACCCAGAAACGAAGAAATATACCGACCCGTACCGCGAGGAAGCGTCTCGCTGGTCGCCGTCTTGCCGCCCACCTGATAGCCTTCGACTTTTCCGTTTTTTCCGCCGCCGTTTTCCACGACCTGAAACAGGATGCTGCGCAGCCGGGCGCTCGTTTCTTCCGAAAGAATCCGTTTTTGCTCCGTTTCCTTCTGTACCGAAATGCGCTCCGAACCGTCCGTCTTTTCGCAATACAGTCCCAAATGCGGTGTAATCCGCGTCCCGCCATTAATGAGGGAGCTGACCGTCGCTGCAAGCTGGATCGGCGTGATCTGAAAGGACTGCCCGAACGAAATCGTCGCAAGCTCCACCGGACCGATCTGATCCTGTGCGTGCATGATTGTACCGGCTTCTCCAGGCACATCGATTCCAGTTCTGTTCAGCAGCCCGAACTGCTTCATGCTTTGGTAAAACGTATCTGCACCCATCCGAAGCCCTACCGTCACAAACACCGGATTGCAGGAATTCATGGCTCCCTGCAAAAAAGTCTCCCCTCCATGTCCTCCTACTTTGTGACAGCGGATTTTGCGGTCCTCCACCACCCGGAAGCCCGGGCAGGAAAACTGATCCGTCAAAGATACCACTCCCGCCTCCAGTCCTGCCGCCGCGGTAATGATCTTAAAGGTAGACCCCGGCTCGTAGGTATCATTGATGGCCGGATTCCTCCACATCTGGTTCAGCCGCTCCTGCTTTTCCTTTACGGAAAGCAGTGCTGTATCCTCTTCCGTATTTAATGTGAACGGATCATTGAGATTAAATTCTGGCACATTGACCATTGCCATAATTTCCCCATTCTGCGGATCCATAACAATCACCGATACCCGTTTTGCGCCCTTTCGTTCCATAACAGTTCGTGCCGCCTGCTCTGCATAGCGCTGGATGTTCACATCCAGGCTCAGATAGAGATCTGCACCTGCCACCGGCTCAATCCGCTCTTCAAAGGCATTTTCCAGTTCTACTCCTGCCGCGTCCGCCATCGTGAGAATGATGCCGTTCTTTCCTTTTAAAACAGCTTCGTACGCAACCTCCAGTCCAATGATTCCCTGATTATCACCGCCGGTAAAGCCGAGCACTTTGGAAGCCAGACTGTCAAACGGGTAATACCGCTTGTAATCCTCATCGACCTTCACTCCGGCCAGATGCAGTTCCCGGATACGGTCCCCGGTTTCCTTGTCCACATTGGTGCGTATAATCTCACGGGAGCTTCGTTTTTCCACTTTTTTCCGGACTCCGGCCTCCTCCATCCCCAGGTTTTCACACAGACTGTGAATGACCGTGTCCGAATCCGTTACCTGATTGTGGATCACGGAAATGGTACAGACTGTGCGGTTTGCCGCGATCACCGTGCCGTTTGCGT
>ENA-OOZN01002302-OOZN01002302.1-human-gut-metagenome-genome-assembly--contig:-NODE-2302-length-10351-cov-5.155789_pt1 | contig 10351 bp, 9 predicted proteins | sample MGYA00241187_ERZ501397 | MGnify/ENA primary metagenome ERZ501397 (study PRJEB25962, sample SAMEA2042921) | human gut metagenome | biome: human gut; feature: human-associated habitat; material: faeces... | reverse complement strand
ATGTTTTTGTTAATTTTGAACAATTTAAAGAAGATTATGAGGAGTTTCGCAATTGCCTAACTAGGAAAATAACAAAAAAGGAGAACAATTATGGAAGCAGCAATTATCTGGATCGCATTGATTATTATATTTGCAGTGGTGGAAATCATCACGGTAGGCCTTACCTCCATCTGGTTTGCAGGCGGAGCAGTGGTGGCATTGCTTGTAGACGCAGCCGGGCTTGGACCGGTATGGCAGTTTGCAGCATTTGTGGTCGTGTCGGTGATCCTGCTTGTATTTACGAGACCATGGGCATTAAAATATATGAAGCCGCGTCTTGTGAAAACAAATTATGAGGCAGCAGTAGATAAGAACGTATGCCTGACAGAGGCGGTAGATAATATTAAGGGAACCGGGACCGCTGTGTTAAATGGACAGGAATGGACTGCGCGCGCCTATGAAGACGGTAAAACTTTTGAGGCCGGCATGATCGTGAAGGTAAAAGAAATCCGCGGCGTGACGCTTTATGTGACAGAGAGCGATGCAATGCCGAAAAAAGCAGAGGAAGCAGAAGCACCAAAGCAATCAGAACAGTAAACAAAAATCAGACAACATGGTATGACAGAGAGATAGAAAGAAGTGAAAAAAATGAAATTAGGAATGGTATTTGAGGGCGGTGCGAGCCGGACAGCATTTTCCTGCGGTGTGATGGACGCATTTCTGGAAGAGGAACTGATGCCGGATTACTTTATCGGTGTCTCGGCAGGAATCGCATTTGGTGTGTCGTATCTGTCAAAACAGAAGGGACGTAACCTGAAACTTTTAGAAGAATATATGGCAGATAAGCGGTACATGGGATTGAAATATCTGTTTGACCGCAAAAAGAAGAGTTATTATAACATCGGATTCGTTTTTGACGAAGTACCGAATAAGCTGCTGCCGTTTGACTACGAAACTTTTGCAGGATACAAGGGTGTCGTGGAGGCGTGTGTGACCAATATCCATACCGGAAAAGCAGAGTATCTGAAAGTGCCACAGAGCGTGGAAATGAAAGATACGCTGGTGGCAAGCTGTTCCCTTCCAATTTTATTTCAGCCGGTCAAAATCGGAAGGCATTATTATCTGGATGGAGGAATCGCAGATTCTATCCCATTCCGGCATGCTTTGGAGGAGGGCTGCGACAAACTGATCGTCGTGCTTACCAGAGAGCATGGTTATGTGAAAACGACTGAGAAAGCGATCCGGATCACGGACAAACTTTACAAAAAGTATCCAAAAATCGTGGAAGCCATGGATACAAGGGCTGAGCGTTACAATGAGGATGTAAAAAAACTGGATGAGCTTGAGCAGCAGGGAAAAGTTTTTGTGATCGCACCGGAGACAACGCTCGGTGTTGGACGTACAGAGTCTGATCCAAAGAAACTCAGGGAACTTTATGAGGAAGGCTACCGCATCGGTCGGGAAAAAATGAAAAAACTGAGAAAATATCTGGAGTGTCAGGATTTATAGAAAATAGACAATTGCGAAACTCATGAAAATTTAAAGAATGTGATGAGGAGTTTCACAATTGTCTATTTATGAAAATGATAAAAGGAGTAAACAAAAAGATGAAAATCGTTTTTTTAGATGCAAAATCCATTGGAGATGACATTGACCTTTCGGGTTTTGACCAGCTGGGAGAAGTAGTAAAGTATGGATTCTCCACACCAGAGGAAGCAGGGGAGCGCACGAAGGACGCAGATGTTGTCATTATCAATAAAGTACAGATCAACGAGCAGACGATCGGCAGGGCAGATCACCTGAAACTGGTCTGCGTGACTGCTACCGGTACCAATAATCTGGACAAGGAATATCTGGCAAAGAGACAGATCGAATGGCGCAATGTCGCAGGCTATTCCACAGAGACCGTTGCGCAGCATACATTTGCGTTATTGTTTTATCTGTTGGAAAAATTGAACTATTACGATCAATATGTAAAATCAGAAAAATATATCGGAGATACGATTTTCACACATTTCTCGAACGTATTCCATGACTTAAACGGCATGACATGGGGAATTGTCGGACTTGGAAATATCGGCAGACGTGTTGCAGATATCGCAAAAATGTTTGGCTGCCATGTCATTTACTATTCAACTTCCGGTAAGAATAACCAGGAGGGGTATGAGAGAGTCGATTTTGATACTTTGCTGACAACTTCCGACATTATATCCGTGCATGCGCCGTTAGATGCCAACACACAGGATCTGATGAACGCCGAAGCCTTTGCAAAAATGAAGAAATCTGCGATTTTCTTAAATCTCGGACGAGGACCGATCGTGGTGGAGCAGGATCTGGCAGATGCATTGAAAAACAATGAAATCGCAGCGGCAGGACTGGATGTGCTGTGTGTCGAGCCGATGAGTGCAGACAACCCGCTCCGTGAGATCAAGGACAGCAATAAGCTGATTATCACACCTCATATCGCATGGGCGAGTGTGGAAGCTCGGACAAGACTGATGAATATCATTCTCGGTCAGGTAAAGGAATATTTCAAATTATAAATAACACAGCCTGAGACAATTCCGTGCTCAGGCTGTAATTCTTTTTTAAGACGGCAGTTCACTGGATAACCCACTGTGAAAAGAGGCGTTTCCATAGTCTTTCAAAAACTGTTCGGTCAGAAACGCTGCTTTCGGTGAATGTATCCGTTCCTTTAACAATGCAGATAATTCAGTGAGACAATGGAGATATTTTTCTTCGGACCGCCCATAGAGATCGAAGAAAGATTCCACGGATGTGATGGACGGATCCCACGGGTTCGTCCATTTTTTGTGCTGCATGTTAAAAGGATCAGTGCGGAATAACAGCGAGTCGTTGGCGATCAACGGTGAAAATACCGGGTAGCCAAGTGTATGCTTTTCTGCAAAACGGAACAGCACTTTTTTCTGTCCGGTGCCATCGTATAAAATCCGGAAACCAAGCTGCGTTGCAAAAATCGCCATAAAAATCGTATAGCGGCTCACAAACAGACCGTGGTAAGTGTGCTGGTAAGCGTAGTGGAGCATACGCGCAACGATCCATTTCTGACGAGGTGTCAACATGATCGTATTTTCCATATGGAAGTCAGCACGCCGTCTGTGGTACTTCAGCTCGAGCAGAGAGGTGTCGATCTCGGTCTCTAAATAAGCGTGGCGGGAAAAATAACCTCTGTCATCTTTCTTATAATGGGTGCGGCCATAAATAAACGGATGGCAGATGGAATCTAATATATAATGTCCCAAAAATCCTTCCAGATAAGCATTTGCGATCTGCAGATCTTCCGGCTTCTTAAAGATACTGCGGCTTTCTAAAAGTGCGGCATAAAAAGTGCCGGTATTTTCGGTGTGCGCCATGTCGCCCAAATTGTGTCCGTGCAGTACGTAAGCCGGCAGATAATAGAAAAAAATGTCAGGTCCCTGATGCCCTAAGGCATAAACCGCCCTGTTTTTATATAAATTGTTTTTCAAAACCGGATCGTTCAATTTCTCATACATATCACGACCAAAAATATAATGTGTCACATAGCCGGGCATAAAGTCATCTCCTAAGTAAAAGTATTTCGTTTCCAGTACATTTTTATTATACCCACAAAATCAGGAGCTGTTAAGCAGAGAAGTCATAATTAAGAAAAATATAATAACTGTGCAAAAAGATTGATAAAATTATGACAATGTTTATAATAAAAGTAATATGCGAAAGAGGAGAAGGAAATGAATTTAAATACAATAGGGGAAATTTTACGATTTTATCGAGAAAAATATAACTTTAAACAGAGCGATGTTTGTAATGGAATATGTTCATTTATGGAGGAAATATGAAAAAACAAAAGATATTTTTAAAAAATAAACAATTATTAGGATTTTATCTGGTGGTGGGAGTTTTTTTTCTGTTATCAGTGTTGTTGCACCATCTATATCCGGAGAACTGGTAAATGCGGTTATTTACCGTCAGGGAGATGTGAAAGTATATTTGTTTTTACTTGTTTTAACATATATACTTTTACTACTGTTTTCCATTGCGGATCAGTATTTTTTTCAGTATTTCCAGATTAAGGAAAAGAATGCAATGCGAAACGAACTGTTTCAGGCATCCCTAAAGAGAGGAAATCAGGAAAAAGAGCAAATTGCAGCATTTACATCATTTGTGTTGCATTAGAACTTTTTCAGATTCATTGGCTTTTGGCGGTAATTATTTTTGGAAGCAGCATATTGATTATTATGATTCCGAATATCATGCGTGGATATGCGTCGAAAAATCGAAAAAATTACGGAGAAGCACTCGAAAAATTTAATGCAGTGCAACAATCGCTGTTAAGCGGAGCAGAAACTGTAAAGGTGTGTTTGTATAGAAGCAATGCCAAAAGAATGATAGAAAATAAGAACAATGAGATTGAAAAAGAGGAAAAACGTTTGCGAAACTGTCAGGTAAGTGTTTACGGGCTTGCCGGAGGTATGCAGATATTGAAAAGATTTTTAATTCTTGCGGTAGGCGTGTATCTAATTTATAGAAATATCATAAAGGTAGGGGGACTTTTGGTAGCAGTCCAGTTGGCAGAAGTACTGGCTGCACCGGCAGAAACACTTGCCTATCTGTTAAATGCAAAAAATGAAGCAAGACCACTTGTAGAAAAATATGAACAGCTTGCAGAAACAGAAGAAGACCGGGGAAAAATAGATATCAACGATATAGAAGATATTTGTGTGGAACACTTATCCTACGGGCGAAACGGAGTAAAAATAATCAAAGATGTTTCTTTCGCCTTTGAAAAGGGCAGAAAATATATGTTGACTGGATCAAGCGGAAGTGGAAAATCAACGTTTTTGAGATTAATAGGAAAACTACAGGAAGGTACATATCAGGGAAATATCCGCATCAACGGCATTTTACTGGAAGAGATAAATATGGATTCTTTATATGGAAAGATGGGAATCGTATTTCAGGAGCCGTATTTATTTGGATTTTCACTAAAAGAAAATATTATTATGGGGCGCAATGTAAAAGACAGCGATTACGAAGCAATTTTGAAAAAATTAAATCTGGGCTATTTGTTGGAACGCTTCTCAGATGTGGAACTTGACACAGAAATGGTAGCAAAATTATCGGGAGGTGAAAAGCAGCGGATTGCATTGGCAAGAGCGATGGTTGGAAAGCCGCAAGTGTATCTGTTGGATGAGATTACTTCCTCTTTAGATGAGCAGAATGCCCGAGAGATGGAAGAAATACTGTTAGCCGAAGATGCTATGGTTCTTTATGTGTGTCACAAAATCATACCAGAATTGAAAGGACAGTATGAAATGCTGACATTTTAGGAAAGTAAAGGAAGCCAGAAAAGAATAATCCGTAATCATACGGTTGACTTTGAAAAAAACAATGTTATAATGCATATAGTATTAAAAACTACATATCATAATATCTATATTCAATATGGCGGTTTCTGTATATAGATGATAGACAATAAGTGGAAAATGTATATTGACATGCGACAAAGAAAAATTTTTGCATATTTAAAAAAAACATGAAATTTCATATACTTTCCACAAGTAAGAGAGAATATAGTTGTGAGAGCCTAAATATCTATACAAAAGAGACAGATAGGTTGATTGGTGTGGAAAACGGAGGATTAAGAGATGGCAAATTTAGTAGAGACAATGGAAAGAAAAGCATTTGGTGTCGCAGTCGATGCAACATTAAAAAATCTGAATAAGGATCGTGAGAAAGCACTTCTGCAGATTGTTGACCTTACAGAGAAATTTATGGGAAACAACTTCAGCAAAGAAGCGTATGATGGCGCGAGAGCAATGATCAAAAATCCAGATCATAAATGGATGAGATATGTAAACCGTCTTTTAGACGAAACAGATCCACACGTTGCTAAAATGACAGCATTAAACCTTGGTTTTCAGGCTGCATTTTTAGGAACAAAGACAATCCGTAAGATGAGGGAAGTGCACAACTGTAACATTCCATGGCTGATCTTAATGGATCCTACTTCTGCATGTAATCTGCATTGCACCGGATGCTGGGCAGCAGAGTATGGTAATAAGTTAAACCTGACATTTGATGAGATGGACAGCATTGTCACACAGGGCAAAGAGCTTGGTATTTACTTCTATATGATGACAGGTGGCGAACCACTGGTACGTAAGGCAGATATTATCAGGTTATGTGAGAAACACAATGAATGTGCATTCCACTGCTATACAAACGGAACGCTGGTAGATCAGGCCTTCTGTGACGAGATGAAGCGTGTCGGAAACCTTTCCTTATCTATTTCTCTGGAAGGATTCGAAGATGCGAACGATTTCCGTAGAGGAGCCGGTGTATACGATAAAGTGCTTCATGCAATGGATCTGCTCCATGAAAATGGATTGATTTTTGGTAACAGCGTATGCTATACTCGTAAAAACATGGACGCAGTTACTTCCGACGAATTCTTCGATCTGCTGATCGAGCATGGCAGCCGTTTTGCATGGTATTTCCATTTGATGCCGGTTGGTATGAAGGCAGCTCCGGAACTGATGCCTACAGCAGAACAGCGTGAATATATTTACCACAGAATCCGTGAGGTCCGTGCAAAAGAAGGCGGAAAAGAAATCTTCGTTATGGACTTCCAGAATGATGGTGAGTTTGTCGGCGGATGTATCGCAGGCGGCAGAAACTACTGCCACATCAATCCAAAGGGAGATGTTGAGCCTTGCGTATTTATCCACTACTCCGGTGCCAATATCCGTGAGAAATCATTGCTTGAATGTCTGAAACAGCCATTATTCATGGCATACAGGGATGGTCAGCCATTCAATGACAATATGTTAAGACCATGTCCAATGCTTGAGAATCCGGAATTGTTACAGAAAATGGTACATGAGACCGGAGCACATTCTACCGATGTGGAAGAGGCTGAGCCGGTAGAACATTTATGCGGAAAATGCGAAGCATATGCATGTGAGTGGAAGAAGACTGCGGATAAACTGTGGGAGGAGCATCCTTATCATCAGAAAGGATACACAAATTTCAAGAAGAAATAAGAGGCGAGACCAATTAGTAAAAAGCAGAAAAATCTTTTGAAATGGCTATTTGTAATTTTAATTATAGGAGCGATCGTATATACCTTCCGGGATACAGCGGGACCAATCTTAGAGCAGTTAAAAGAAACGACACCGTCTGTTCTCGCAGGTATATGCGTGATGTCAGGGATATATTGTCTTGTTGAGGCACTGATCACTACAGTGCTGGCAAAACAGTATAACCCTGATTTTCGTTATCAATGGGGAATAGAAAATATGTTTTTCTGTTCCTTTTATCGTGTTGCGACACTTGGAAGCGGCTCCGGTGTTGCAGCGATCATTTATCTGAATGAACACGGAGTTGATTATTCGAAGGGATTTGGAATGTACATGCTCCAGTATGCATTCCATAAGATCAGCATAGCGATTTATTCGGCGATTTTCTTTTTCCTAAGCTGGAATTATATGTGCGGACATTTTGGAGGTTATACCTGGCTGCTTCTGGCGGGGTATGCTATCACCATGGTGATCACACTGGCACTGATCCTGTTCTGCTGTTCCACAAAGTTCCATCAGCTGATTTTTGCAATGCTTGATTTCTTTAATAAAAAGGGAAAGTATGACGCATTGGAACACCAGTTGAGAGAACAGTGCGCAGATCTGGAAACCGCTTCTAAATATCTTCTGCATAAGAAGAAAATGGTCGCAGGTGTGGTCGGTCTAAACCTGTTAAAACTCTGTTTCTGGTATGGAATGCCATACCTTCTTTTTGCAGGAGATAAAAATATTAATATGGTGGAAACCATGGCGATCACCGCATTGTCTGTTATGCTTGCTGCCGTGATCCCGGCACCGGCGGGGATTGGTTCCACCGAGTTTGTATTTACCGGACTTTTTGCCGGGATTGTCGGGACAGGCATAGCCGGTTCGGCGTCTCTGTTATATCGTTTTGCCACATTTGTTTTTCCATTTCTGATCGGTGTAGCTGTGGTGATCACACGAAAGATCAGGGAACGGCGGGCAATGGAAAATCTATAAGGATAAAATGCAATACCTCATAATGACTGTGCAATGGCAGTGGCATTATGAGGTATTTTTGTATTTTCATTCCAATTTTCCCTTTCACAAAATTGACAAATTTTTATGGGATGATAGAATATCGTTGGTAAAGTGTAAAACGTAAGTAAAGTCAAAAATACAGGGAGCTTAAAGATGAAAATCCGTCTGAACTTTGAAAAAACGAATCTGATACGTCTTATCGTGGCAATGATATTTGCTGCGGTGCTATATTTTAAGGTAACATTTCCGGTTTATGTGCTGGCAGGTTTTGGAGTCAGCTACTTTCTGATCAAGAGTCTTTCCGTCGAATTGAACAATAAATGGTTAAGACTGGCGCTTGGCATTCTCATGCTTGGCGGCAGCAGTGTGATGACTGCTCATATGGTGCAGTATCTTTTGCTGGATGCAGAACTTCGGGCAAGGATCATGGGCAACAAAATGTTTTTGAACATCCTATGCTGTCTGGTGGTGTATCTGGCGGTTCAGGTGTTTACGAAAAATGTGGGTCTGACCTGCATTATTTCTCATATGGCACTGATGATTTTTGCGGGGATCAACTATTTCGTTTATCTGTTCCGGGGAAATGAATTTATTTTCAGCGATCTTCGTTCTATTTCCACCGGATTAAGTGTGGCTGGAAATTATGAGTTTGTGCTGGATGACCGTGCAGCGTATGTGGTATTGCTTTCAGCATTGTATGTTGCATTTGTGCGGAAAATCCATGTGACGTTTGAAAAACGCCTCTGGATGGCGGTCGTATGTATTTCCGTTGTGATATGCTGCTGTGCCTATATTGGGACAGAGACGGAAGGGACAGTGACAGAGACCTGGGAGCAGAAGGGAAGTTACCGGAACGGATATCTTTTAAATTTTGCACTGAGTGTACGTGACAGTTTTATCGCAGAGCCGGACGGATATTCAGAGGAAGTGATCTCGGAGCTGGAGGATCAGTACAGCGGTGACGGAGAAAGTTATGTAAACCAAGACGTAGAGAAAAATCCTACGATCATCGTTGTGATGAGTGAATCGTATGCGGATCTTTCAGTGGTGGGAGATTTTCTGACGAATGAACAGGTGACACCGTATTATGATTCCCTGCAGGACAATATCATGAAGGGACATGCCCTTTCCTCCGTTTTTGGTGCGAAAACGCCAAACTCTGAATGGGAGTTTATGACCGGAAATTCCATGGCATTTCTGCCGAGTGGTTCTGTCGTGTATCAGCAGTATATCAGTGACACACCGACATCCATTGTCTCGAATCTGAAAAATATCGGTTATACCTGTGTGGCAATGCATCCTTACTATGAAACGGGATGGAGCCGCAATGCGGTTTACCCGACTATGGGATTTGACGAGACGCATTTTATAGATGATTTTGACCAGACAAAACTGTTGCGGAAATATATTACTGACCAGGAGCTTTACGAGAGCATTGTAGAGCGGTATGAGAGCAAAAAGGCAAATGAAGATTTGTTTATCATGAGTATTTCCATGCAGAACCATGGCGGTTACACGGAAAAATACCCGAATTTTAATGAGCAGATCCGGACACTCGGAGCAAGTTATTCCGATGCGAATCAGTATCTGTCCTTACTTCATGAGAGCGATAAAGCGCTGGAATATCTCATCAGCTATTTCCAGAGCGTGGATGATCCAGTGGAGATCGTCTTTTTCGGGGATCATCAGCCGAGCCTGAACACGAATTTTTACAAAGGGCTGAACGGGAAAGGTTTGTCGGGGCTGACAGAGGATGAACTGGAAAACCTTTACACTGTTCCGTTCTTCATCTGGACGAACTATGAGACAGAGACAGAGGAAGTTCCGATCACAAGCCTGAATTATCTTTCGACCATGGCATTGGAGCGTGCAGGTATTGCACTCCCGTCGTATAACCAGTTTCTGGCGGATATGCAGGAGACGATTCCTGCAATTAATTCGAGGGGATACTATTCTGTTTCCAGTGGCTGCTTTAAGCATCTGGAGGATGCCACAGGAGAAGAAGCGGAGTGGATCAATAAATATCAGATTTTGCAGTATAACAATATGTTTGACAAAAAGAAGCAGAGTAAGGTTTTCTTTCCGTATTTGAAGGAATAAAACCATCGCTTATGTATGGCGAAACTCAATTTAGGTAATGAAGATTATGAAAAAACAGCAGGTGCATAAGAAAACACGTTTTCACTACGTGTCGCTCGCAACGGTACTAAGAACTCATCTCCTGCATTTCATTTCTGATAAATCAGAATGAAATACAGAATCTGACTTCTAAGGACCGGCGGCTCCCC
>ENA-OOZN01002297-OOZN01002297.1-human-gut-metagenome-genome-assembly--contig:-NODE-2297-length-10368-cov-4.514011_pt1 | contig 10368 bp, 10 predicted proteins | sample MGYA00241187_ERZ501397 | MGnify/ENA primary metagenome ERZ501397 (study PRJEB25962, sample SAMEA2042921) | human gut metagenome | biome: human gut; feature: human-associated habitat; material: faeces... | reverse complement strand
AGATAAGATCCCTCTCCGAAAATCAGATGGAAAAATTTCACCAGATACACAAAACCGGTTTCGTAGGAGACATGCCTTCCTTGATCGATCAGCTGAAATTTCAGCCAGTAGACCCAGTAATCACCGCCCACAGCAATGCGGCAGGCAGAAACCCCGGCCAGGAGACAGAAGATGGCGAATTCCGCCACAGCATTGCACGCCTGCTGTCTGTCCGGCCCGGCCGACATCAGATCCCCGGAGGTATTTCCACGAAAGGAGCGTCTGCCGGACAGATATTCTGTCGTATAGTCACGATTTTTTACCAGAAAACCGAATGCTACGGTAACAGCTGTCAATATGATATACACCAGTGCGCTCTTCTCCATGTGGAACCTCCTTTCTTTATGGCCTTTTTTCCAAAAAGCAAGCTATCGTCCTCCTGCCTCCCGGATGCCGTCACGCATCCACTGTCTGGCCTGCTGCAGGCTTACCTCTGTGCACAACATGCCCTTATGCGCATATAAAAACCTCAGCGCCAGCGGCCATTCCAACCATCCATACAGATAATGATACAATACTCCTCTGTCATGGAAAAATTTTTCATTATAGCCATGAAACCAGGTGGATTCCCCGGCTTCCTCTCTGCCGATGGTCACCGGTGCAGTATATACACGGCAGCCTTTTTTAATAAACTCCGTTAAAAACAGGCTGTCTTCTCCATTGCTGTATTTTGCTCCACCGCCAAACAGCAGGGAGAACGTAATACCAGATTGCAGCAGGCTTTCTCTGCGTACAGCAAAGCTGACTGCTCCATACCGCCCGCAATTATACCAGCGTACCGGTTTCCGTTCCGTAATATGGTAGGTGCGGCGTTCTTCCTCCACCTCGATATTGAAAATGATCATATCGGCCCGGGGATTCCGTTCAAACTCCGCAAGAACAGCCGCCTCATAACCATCTTCATACACAATATCCGCATCCGAAAAAAGGCAGATGTCCCCTTCCGCCCGAAGAATGGCCTCATTGCGGCTTCTGCCGATGCCACGGTCGGGAAAACTGCAGAAACGGATTCTTCCGTTCCCCGGAGATATCTGCATTTCCTCCTGCCCTAGCCGGTCGCACTGATTGATGATCACGGCGTCCGATTGCAGGTTCATATGTTGTACGGTCTCCGGAAGAGAAGCATTCATTACCGATGCCAGAACTTCTACCTTCATGCCTGCTCTCCTCCGTGTTCTGTATTCTGTGTCTGTAATGCTCCCGGCAGAAAATAATAGCTGCGGATCAGCTGTTCATCCGCATTCCACAGGAAGGCTCCGTTCACAGAGCAGTCCTGGGTATGCAGATACTCTAATACCGCTTCCAGTCTCTTTCCCACCCGTTCTCCGGCCGGCACCGCCAGCAGAAATGCATCTGCCTTACGAAGTGTCTCTCCACTCTCCGGGCATAACAACGGACTGGGAACCGCTACATATTCCACCGGTATTCCCTTCCGGGTCTTATCTGTCTTAGCCAGCTTCTGCAAATCCTCCACGACTTCCTTCGGATCCGCTTCCGGCAGTGCCACACATACTGCCACACGGCAGATTTCCGCATTTTCGGACTCCTTTGCCTGCTTTTTATCGTACACTTTCTCCAGCGTATACATCAGATTTTCCGCAAATCCCACACTGCGCACCGTTCCCAGACTGTTCAGTCCGTAGCGTCTGCGAAGGGTTGCCGGCAGCCAGATGCTGTCCTGCGAGATCTCCACCAGCAAAAAGATCACCACTGCAAAAAACAGAGACAATACCGCCGCCAGAATGACTGCCCGCACTGGGCGCACATCCGGTGCCACGACTTCTGCGAAATCTCCGTGATCCAGCACTTTGATCCGGTCGATCTCCACGATACTCTCTGCGAATTCGTCACACATGGTATCTTCTACTGCATGGGCCAGAGCAATACTCATCTCCGGATCCTGAGTTGCCGCCTGCGTCACCGGAACACTGAAATCCGAGGGAAGTGTTGCCGAGAGATCTGCGATCCACTGGTCTCTGCCCAGAGACAGTGCTTCCGAAGCTCCATTGTCTCCCCGTTCCACAGCCTCCTGCAGATGCTTCTCCACACCATCCAGAAATTCTCCCGTATGGATCATGGTGTTCCATGTAGCCTCGTTAATGTAGTACGCACCCGCCGCATTGGGGTTTTCTTTATATTCTACCTTATAAGTGGAAGAAGCCGCATACCCGGGATCGGGCTGCAGCACCACATTTTTTACATAATAACCGCCGCCGAACAGTAATGTTCCCACTACTGTCACAGCCAGTATTTTCCACAGATTGCGGCATAGCCGCAGACACATAAGTCTCAGGTCGAAGGGCTCTTTTCCGTAGCTTACTTCCATGCGTCTACCTCCTGCCTTCTCAGTCGTCATCCTTCTCGGCACGACCATCGTAGGCTGCCTTGAAAGCCGTTACCTGTTCGCTCTCCACACCCTCGGTACTGTCCGGCCAGAACAATACCTTCAGTGTCAGAAGCATCAATTTAAGATCCAGCCACACAGAATAATTCTCGATATATGTTAAATCCAGTTTTAATTTATCATACGGGGAGGTATTGTACTTTCCGTATACCTGTGCGAAACCGGCCAGTCCCGCTTTCACCTTCATACGGAATGCGAACTCCGGCATGACTTCCATGTACTGTGCAATAATCTCCGGGCGCTCCGGTCTGGGGCCGATGAAAGACATATCTCCCCGCAGAATATTGATCAGCTGGGGCAGTTCATCCAGTCGGCATTTGCGGATCACCTTACCCACGGGAGTGATACGCTTATCCCCTTTCTGTGCCAGACGTGCCACGCCGTCCTTCTCGGCATCAGTGCGCATACTGCGGAACTTCATAATATAGAATTCTCTCTGTCCGATGGTACAGCGCACCTGCTTGTACAGCACAGGACCACCGTCATAAAGCTTGATGGCAAGCGCTGTCAGAAGCATCAGCGGTGAAGTCACTACCAACAGGATCAACGAGCAGATCACATCGATAGATCGCTTGATGAACCGCTGCTCCATGCTCAGGGAGTACTCTCTGGTCAACAGGATCGGCGTGTCAAATACATGCAGTTCCTCGGAGCCAACTAAAATAACATCTGATATTTTAGGCATGACGTAGACACGGATGGAATGGGCATAGCAGAATTTCAGAATAATATTACGATCCTTTTCATTAATATCCCAGATTACTACCGCATTGATCTCACCGTTCCGGTAATTATCCAGAATCTCACGACACAGCTCTGTTGTACCCTTTTTGATGTGCTCGCATTTTGTGATCTTATATTTGTCCTTACGGCTTTCAAATTTGTTGACAATGTCTTCGATGGGACGATCGCCATGGATCAGCAGAAGCTCTCTGGGCGGAAATGCTGTACGATAGATCTTGTTGGCAATATTGGCATAGATGATCACCGCTATGATCTGTAAAAATACCATCAACAGGAACATATCCGCCGGAAAAATGCTACGGGCCATCATACACAGTTCCGCATAGATCAGCACATCCGCCATCAGGGTTGCAAACACCTGGGAGAAAATAATCTCCGTGTTTTTCATGTATCCCAGACGCATGCCGCCGTAGGTCACAGAGAAAAATATCAGGATTGCACTGTAGATACCGTTTTCCAGCAGAAAGCCACGATACCAGATCTTCTGCAGGGGATCTACCAGCTGGAACTGGAAATGGAACTGCCACATGTAGGCAAACAGACTGATCTCCAGCAACAGACAGATCATCGACAACCCTATATTGATCAGACGCTTAAAGGATTCCCTTTTCCGCAGTCGGTTTTCATAATAATTACCGTTTGTATTCAAAACAAACTCCTCCTATACTCTGCGTTTTACGGCGCGTACCGCCCAGAAGCAGAAATGCCAGGCACTGTTCGGCACTGACATGCCTTCCGCCTTACGATACAGATTCCAGATCCTCCGCAAAGCTTCCAGCTTATTCGATGACAGGGATTTCCCTGCTCTCCGATATTTTACCAAATTTTGGTCCAAACCACAAGCTACATAACCCTCCCGCAGTATTCTCCACCACAGGGCAGTGTCCTCACTCTTGATCTGGGGCATCTGCAGTTGTTCTTTCGACAGCTGTTCCATATCGAACATCACGGTACTGGTAAAGATTGTGGTATTTTTCAAAGCTTCTTTATAAGTAATCGTGGCCGGCACACGGACAATCTTTCCGATACCCTTGCCATTCTCATCGGCGAATTCATAGCCGGTAAACACAAAGGCTGCCTGTTTCTCTTTCAGAAAAGCCAGCTCTTTTTCCAGCTTGTCCGGTGTCCACAGGTCATCTGCATCCAGATAGGCCAGATACCGGCCTTTTGCTTCGTTGACTCCCAGATTACGTGCTCTCGCCGCCCCCAGATTCGTAGAGTGAGTCAGCAGACGGATTCTCGTATCTCCGGTTCTCTGAATATATTGTTCTATGATCTCCCTGCTGCGGTCCGGGCCGCAATCCTCCACCAGCAGCAGTTCCCAGTGTGGATACGTCTGTGCCCGGACGCAGTCCATCGTTTCTTCTATATAACGTTCTGCCCGGTACACCGGCACCACAATACTGATCAGTTCCTGTTCCATTTTGCTTTCCTGTTCCTAATTCTTACTAATCGTTATAGTTTTCCCTATCTTTCCGCAAGATGCTTACTTACATCACGATCAGGAAATATCCGCCAAAGGACCGCAGTCTGCCGCCCGCAGCCTCTTGCAATTCCTTCTGTACATCCTCCGACAGGTCCTCCGGCAATAAAATGTAGTCTATACCGGCCTTCCCGGCACTGTCAAGGCACGCAGCAAAATCTATTTTCCTGCCACCGGCTTCTGTCGTGGTATTTTCATCTGTCCGCAGATATTCCGTCTCCCCGGTAGTCTCCAGGTGGCTCATCCACAGATACATATCTTCCTGCCAGGTCTCATAGGTATCATAGGAGTAGTTGCCCAGCGATGCATCCCAGATGCTTCTGCCGTATACCGGGTGGATCTCAGCGCTGTAGGCTCTGGCAGCCTCCATGACCTCCTTCGGCGCCCACAGACTGTATTCCCGTGAGTTTCCTTTTTCCGCATTGTATACAGAAAGCTGCTCCAGAATTTCCCTGGCGGGAGTTCCCTGTTGCTGTCCGGGCATTCCCGTCAGTGCCGGTATCTGCGTTGTCTGTGCCACGGTCCATTCCGACACCGGGTTTCCACCCAGGAACAGGATGCCCAGCAGGATCAGCGCAGCCATCCCGTTTCGCAGGCTTTTCTCTTTTAATAAGTTACACAGAAAGTCCGTTGTTGCCCATGCGATCAATGCTGTCTGGGGTACCGCCGCCCAGATCCATACATAAGAGTAAAAGGCGGTCTGGTATTTTAACAGGATCAGTGCCGTTACGGGACAGATACAGCCAAATGTCACCAGCGTTCCGTAAAGATACAGCCGTTTCCGTGCTTTTTCCGCCCCGGATGCATTGGCTTCCTTTCCGGAACCATAGAGGACAAATCCCAGATACAGGATCGCCAGCAGCAAAAGTGCCGCAAATTTTCCATGTTGTGTATAGTCGGTCCAGCCTGTCAGGGCGGACTGCAGAAGTGTCATCATTCTGTAGCCTCCTCTCCTGACCTGCCATGTGCATCAGTCATTTTCCGTTTTTCCCATCGTTTCCGGAACTGGGAAACCAACGCTCCAAGTATCAGCCATGCCACAGTAACAAGCAGGCAGACTCCCGCGCCATACAGGGTCCAGACTATGCAGGCCTCCGCCAGGATACAAAGGATCACGCCCGTATATTTTCTGTCCATCAGACAGGACAGCAGATACGGAAGCAACACCGCCGCCCGGATCGTCACACCGCGGAATCCTCCGTAAAACACATCAAATCCATCCACTCCGGGCATATAGGCCCCTGTACTGAACAGTATTCCCACGATCAGCAAAAACGTCCGTCTTTTCACAGAATTTTCCGGAAAAAGTGCTTTCCCCAGGCTTCCGTAAGCTACATAAGACAACAGCAGCGTAATGCAGGGGATCAGACGATACACCACGTCTACGGGTGCCATACCCGTAAAACGGCTGATGGCCCCGTACAGAGTGGGCAGGCACAATATTTTCAGCCGTAAGGACATCCCCATCGAATATGCCGTCCCCGTGAGAGGATTCACGGTATAAACAGCATTTTCCCTGAGAAATGTGTTCACGGTCTCCACCGTCATATCTCCGGTCAGCCACATGCGGTTCCCCGTCAGTATCCGCAGGATCTGCAACAGGATCAGAAATATCAGGACGCCCGTGAGAATCTGTGTGCTTTTTTCCTTTGCCGTGTCTGTCCCGCTGTTTTGATCCGCAACCGGATCATTTTTACCGGCTGTGGCCCGTTTCCGTGTCTGTCTGGATATTACAGACAATAATATCGCCGCCAGCAGAACGATTCCCACCTCTGCCAGCAGCAGATCCGTTACAGTCAAAAAAGACCACCCTAACAGGCAGCCTGCCAAATGGGCGATCTCTGTCAGCCCGATAATGATCAGGCTCCCCCTGATCAAAATATCCGATGTCCGAAAAGTCATTTCATCTCCCATACCCGCCTTTTTCTTACACGGGCTTTTGTACATCTTACCATATTTATATGGACTTGACAAATATAACAGCATTTCCATACAACAAAAAACCGCGTACCGGAAACTTCCCCATTCCGATACGCGGTCTTTCTCAGTCTGCAGAGGAGAATACTGCATCTGCTTAATTAACAAACTCTCCCTGTTCCAAATAATTAAAATTAATATGTTACATAGCCTTATAATCCAGTCGGATGTTGTCGGCGATACGTGCGATGTACTCGCTGTTCGTAGGTCTTGTCCTTCCGGAGGCTACAGAATAGCCAAAAATCTTTTCGAATGTCTCCACATTTCCTCTGGACCAGGATACTTCAATGGCGTTCCTGATCGCGCGTTCCACTTTCTGATCTGTGGTCTTGAAATGTTTCGCGATGGTGGGATATAACAGCTTTGTAACGCTGCTTACTACCTCCATGTCTTTCCCTGACAAAATGATTGCATCACGCAAATAGTGATAACCCTTCAAATGCGCCGGCACCCCTATCTCCAACATGATTTTGGTTACATATCTCTCTAACTCTGAATCTTTTACTGCAACAATATCCAAAACAAGTCCCCCTTTTTACTTGTCGAGTATTGCTCCTCTGCAGTGACTGATAGAGAAATCATATCATAGCTGTCGATATTTGAAAAGACATTTTTCCGTTAAAATATAGTTAAGAAACTAAAAATGTTACATTTTACCCCTATTTTGTAACATTTTTACGTACATAAAAAACGGATATTTATGCGGTTTTTCTTAAATTTCCTCTTTTACCAGGTAAATCGGACGGCGTTTTACTTCCATGTATGCCTTTGCCAGATACTGCCCCAGAATACCCGTACAGAAAAACTGTACGCCGCTGGTCATCAGGATGATGCACACCAGAGAAGGCCAGCCGGACACCGGATCTCCGAAGATCAGCTTCCGCACGATGATAAATATGATCATCAAAAAGGCAATGATGCAGAACAGCACGCCCACAAAGGAAGCGATCAGAAGCGGTGCCGTGGAAAATGCGGTGATACCGTCAAGGGAATATACCAGAAGCTTCCAGAAATTCCACTTGGTCTCGCCCTTGGCGCGCTCTACATTCTCATATTCCAGCCATTTGGTCTTAAAACCGACCCAGCCGAAGATTCCCTTGGTAAAACGATTATATTCCCGCATGGACAGGATGGCATCCACCATCTGTCTGGTCATCAGGCGATAATCTCTCGCTCCGTCCATCATTTCCGTCTGGGAAATCTTCTTCATCAGATGGTAAAATCTTCTGGCAAAAAAGCTGCGGATCGGCGGTTCGCCCTTGCGGGTCACGCGGCGGGTCGCTACAGAATCATACCCCTGCCAGATCCATTCAAACATCTCCGGCAGCAAGGAAGGCGGATCCTGCAGATCCACATCCATCATAACCACGTAATCGCCCTTCGACTTTTCCAGTCCGGCAAACATCGCCGCTTCCTTTCCGAAATTTCTGGAGAAAGAGACAATATGCACACGGGAATCCTGTTCGATCAGCTTTTTCACTTCTCTCACAGTGCCGTCTTTGGAACCATCATCAATATAGAGAAGCTCCAGTTCTATTTCCTTTTCCTTGAAAAAGGGATCATTTTTCGTCAATTCCTGATAAAACAGGGCAACGCTTTCTTCTTCATTATAGCAGGGAACGATCACGCTCAATAAGCTCATTTTGTAATCTCCTTATGTTTTCCTGTCGCTTTTTCAGGCTTATCTGCGCCACTGTGCGACAGGTAACAGTTATATTATACTATCCTTCGATGCATCATTTCAAGGTCAACACTGTACTTTTTCCGCTTTTTGGATTATACTGGATTTATATATGTCTGTTCTGCAAAATACAGCATATAGGAAACGAGGTTATTTATGACTTTTTTTGAACAGTTTTTCAGCAATACCATTTTCCTGACTGCAGCCTTCGGCTGGCTGGTGGCACAGGTTCTGAAGACGCTGATCCATTTGATCGTCTCCAAGAAATTCGTTGCGGAGCGTCTGGTCGGCAGCGGCGGTATGCCCAGTTCTCACTCTGCTACCGTATGTTCCCTGGTAACAGCGGTCTGCTACGAATACGGTGCGGGAAGCTTTGAATTTGCCATTTCCCTGATCCTGGCGATCATTGTAATGTATGATGCTATGGGAGTACGCAGAGAGACCGGTATTCAGGCACAGGTATTGAACGAAATGCTGAAGGTCTTCGAAGATATGGGCCGCAGTGAGATTTCCGCCCATGATAAATTAAAGGAATTCGTTGGACATACTCCCCTGCAGGTGTTGATGGGTGCGCTGTTAGGCATTTTATGCGGCGTGGCCATTTACAGCTTCTTACTCTGATAACCGATCGAGGTGTGATTATATGTGTAAATATAAATTTCGACGGCAGTTTCTGCAGACTGCGGTGCCTCTTCTGCTGACTGTCTCCATGATGCTTACCGGATGTGGACAGACGGGTAACTCCGATTCCCTGGTCCGTCCGATCCTCCCGGATAACAGCCCGGATTCCTCCACAGTTTCTTCCGGGGAAAAGCTTCCGGATCCCGTAACGATCGTTGTAGAGGATGATTCCACTCCTCCCGCTGAGGGCATGGTCCGCAGCCGTCTTACGAACGAATGGGTGGATGCCGATGTGGCTGCCACACGCCCCATTGCCGTAATGATTCCTAATGAGGCCTCTGCGATCCCACAATACAGTCTGTCCGATGCTTCTATTATTTATGAGGCGAATGTAGAGAACCGTATGACCCGGATGATGGCAATCTACGAAGACTGGCAGAATCTGGACAAGATCGGCAATATACGCAGTCTTCGTGATTATTATGCTTACTGGGCATTCGAATGGGATGCTTTTATCGTACATTTCGGCGGTCCGTTTTTCATCAATGAGCTGCTGGCGCAGCCGGATACTCAGGATGTAGACGGTACCTCCGGCAGTGATGAGGCTGCCTTTTTCCGTACTACCGACCGCAACAAGCCCCACAATGCTTATGCTTCCGGTGAAGGGCTGCAAAAGGTGATCGAGAAAAAGGGCTACAGCCTGGGATACCGCGGACTCAGCGATGAGAATCATTTCAGGTTTGCCACCAAGGCGGAACCGAACACCCTTGGGCAGTATGGTGCCAAAGCAAAGGATGCCACCTATATCGATATGTCCGGGTGTTATCCGCTGACAAGGTGTTATTTTGAATTTAACGAGGATGACGGCCTCTATTACCGTTCCCAGCATCTGTCCGGCAGCACAGACGGCCCTCATATAGATGCCGCCACCGGAGAGCAGCTGACTTTCAAAAATATTCTGGTACAGAATACGTTTCACGAGGAACTGGGCGAGGGGTATCTGGCTTTTCAGTGTCATGACACCACCCGGGACGGCTGGTTTTTCACCAATGGCAGAGGAATACATGTGAATTGGGAGAAGACTTCCGATTACAGTGCCACCAGATATTACGATGACAACGGGGACGAGATCATCCTCAATACCGGCAAGACCATGATCTGTATTATCGAAGATGGAGATTCCTTTACGTTCCATTAATGTAAATGGAAAGTTAGTAAAGAAATGCTATCAAATCCCCGTAGCCCTTGGCAAGGTATAAGAAACGCGGCACGCTCGTACTTTAGTACGATGCGCTCCTGTCGCAGAGCGTAGCGGTACATAAGCGGTCACAATACGACCGCAATGCGTCCCTTGGGACGCTATGGTACCGACGTCTGCTTACGGCACTGCTTATTCTTATACCCAGCCGGGGCTACTGG
>ENA-OOZN01002290-OOZN01002290.1-human-gut-metagenome-genome-assembly--contig:-NODE-2290-length-10398-cov-3.157691_pt1 | contig 10398 bp, 8 predicted proteins | sample MGYA00241187_ERZ501397 | MGnify/ENA primary metagenome ERZ501397 (study PRJEB25962, sample SAMEA2042921) | human gut metagenome | biome: human gut; feature: human-associated habitat; material: faeces... | reverse complement strand
GTCCTGACATTTTTGTTACTCCTTTGAACTTAAAGTTTCTTTCTCTTTGTATGCGTAGTCTTTACGCAATAACGCTCTTTCTATCATAGCATTATTTTCTTTTTTCTTCAAGCACTGATTGTCCGTCTTCTGCATTCTGCGGTGTTTTTTCCTCCGGAAGCTTCCGGACCAACACACTTCCTATCATTTTTTTGGCCACGGAAAGGATTTTAAAGTTGTATCCCTTATAGTCCACATCGAACTGCTCGTCCGGTTCCGGGATCCGGTCCAGTCTGGAGATCAGGAAACCGTTCAAAGTCTCGAATTCTTCCTCGTCGAAGGTAATACCCAGAAGCTCTTCCACTTCCTTTAACGGAGTCTTGCCTTCCATGACATATTCGCCCTTGCCACGGTTCTTGATGTATTCCTGATCCTCATCATACTCATCCATGATATTGCCGACGATCTCCTCCAGAATATCCTCCATGGCGATCAGCCCGTCGGTCTGTCCGTATTCGTCTACCACAATGGCCATCTGCAGCTTCTGGGACTGCATTTCCTTGAACAGTTCATCGATATTTTTCGTCTGCGGCACAAAATAAGGCTCTCTGAGCAGCCCGTCCAGTTTTGCGATAGGCAGGTCCAGCTTGTCATCACTGATATGGAACCGCATGGCATCCTTCAGATGCAGGATACCGATGATATGATCAATATTCTCCTCATACACAGGGTAACGGCTGTTCTTGCCTCCCAGCATGGAAGCAATGGCATCTTTCAGTTTCGTCTCACCATCAATGGCCACGATACTTCCACGATGTGTCATGATATCCTGGGCTTCCTTGTCTCCGTATTCGAAAATGTTGGAGATCATCTCCGCCTCACTGGCCTGAATGACACCCTGCTCATGACCTTCCTGCACCATATTGATGATCTCTTCCTCGGTCACATCATTTTCATCCGTATTGTTGCGGACACCGAAGAGGAACAGGATTCCCTTGGCTGTCAGATTCACCAGCCCCGTCAGGGGTGCCAGCAGTCTGGTGATAATATAAATCGGGTCAATACAGGCATACGCCCACTTCTCCGGCTGTCTGGATGCCATTTTCCGGGGAATCAGCACACCGAAAGTCAACAGGATATAGATCATGGCAATAAAAGACAATACCGTGGCAATCCCTGAAAGCACTCCCGTAGGCACATTCTCCAGAGACATGCCTCCCACATTGATCACATGAAGTCCCTTGTCAATGATCTGCAGCCAGATATTCAGATAAAAAGCTCCCATTAAAATATTGATCAGCGTAATAACCAGCTGTACCGTATTGATATAGATCCCCGGACGGCTGATCATTTCACTCAGCCGCATGGACCGGCGATCCTTTTCTTCCTCTGCTTTATGTAGGATCTCCTTTTCATTCAGATTGTCGATGGCGGCATCAAATCCATAGAAAAACATATCCACCAGCAACAGCAGGAAAAAGAGAAAAATGGCCACAGGCCCACTCATGTCCATATTTTATTTCATCCTTTCGTATTTTATCCTATTTTCGGATACACTATGCATCGGGCTATGTATCCAGCTCCAGGCTGACTTTCAGTGCCCGGTTCACTCTCCGCATAATGTCTCCGTCCAGATGGCATACCTTATCTTTCAGCCTCTTTTTATCGATGGTGCGCAGCTGTTCCAGCAGCACTACGGAATCTTTATCCATATCGTAGCGGCGGGCATTCAGTTCAATATGCGTAGGCAGCTTCGCCTTGTTCATCTTTGAGGTGATTGCAGCGCAGATCACGGTGGGACTGTGTTTGTTCCCCACATCGTTCTGGATGATCAGCACCGGCCGGATGCCGCCCTGCTCCGAGCCGATGACCGGTCTCAAATCTGCGTAATAGATATCTCCTCTTCTCATTTCTACTCCTTCATCAGCGATTTAACATAAGTATTGCCGATTCTTCCGGAGTTATACGAACACTTTAGATCCGTCAGAAATTTTCAAAATAATCTTTTACTTCTGTGATCTCACCATTTCGACGGTAGACTCTGGGAATTCGTTTTCCCAGTGTGCAGACAAACTCATAATTGAATCTGCCGGAAAGTTCTCCCAGTTCTTCCGCCGTGATCCGCTCCTGACCATCCGCGCCAAGGAGCGTCACCTTATCGCCCTCCATGGCTCCGGGAATTCCGGAAATATCCACCATGAACTGGTCCATGCAGACCCTTCCGAGAATGGGGGCCTTTTTCCCGTGGATCAGCACGTAACCTTTTCCCGACAGACTTCTGGGATACCCGTCTCCATATCCTACAGGGATGGTGGCTACTCTGGTATCTTTTGTTGCGGTAAACAATCCACCGTAGCTGACACTCTGCCCCGCATGGATCGTCTTGCAGTAAATGATATGACTGTAGAGAGACATTGCAGCCCGCAGAGGTACAATATCCTTACTTACTTCTTCGGAAGGATATAAACCGTAGGTTGTGATTCCCGCCCGTACCATATCCATGTTGGCCTGGGGCATTTCCAGAATCGCCGCACTGTTGGAACAATGCTTTACCGGAATCTCCAGTCCCAGTTCCGACTGTATTCTATCAATAAAATTCTGAAACAGTTCCAGCTGATGGTTGGCAGAAGTCTTATCCGCTTCATCCGATTTCGCAAAATGGGTAAAGATGCCTTCCACTTCCAGTCCGGGATGTTCCATGACAAATTTCACAAAATCCAGTCCTTCGTCGTCCGGAGTGATACCGATCCTTCCCATGCCGGTATCCACTTTGATGTGCACTTTGGCTTTCTTACCGGCCTTTGCTGCGGCCTCTGCAAGTTCTTCCACGGTATCCCTGCGATACACTGCCGGGCGGATCTCTTCCCGGATCATTTCCTCATAACAATAAGGAAAAGTATATCCCAGGATCAGGACCGGTTTCTTCACACCGGCTTCCCTGAGGACATGTGCCTCCTCGTAGGTAGCTGCCGCATAGCCGAACATAAAATCCACATCCTCCAGCATTCTGGCAATGGGAACACCGCCGTGTCCGTAACCGTCAGTCTTTATGACCGCCAGTATCTTCGTCTCCGGGGCAATATTTTCCTTCATATGGATCATATTCTCCCAAATGGCATCCAGATCTATTTCCGCCCATACCCGTTGGTAGGAATTCATCTTTTCCTGTAGTTTGCTTGTCATTTCTTCACACTTTCTTTCTCATCATAGTCTTTCATCAGGCAATCCGCAATATCTCCCGCCATTACCCCATACTCCGTATGGAGCTTTGCCGCCAGCTCACCGGCTCTGCCATGGAGATACACACCGTTCACAGCTGCATCAATTGCATTCATACCCTGAGCTAAAAGTCCCAGGATCACACCCGTCAGGACATCTCCGCTGCCCGCAGTGGCCATACCACTGTTGCCTGTAGTATTCAGATAAAATTCTCCCTGTTCTTTACATACAATCGTTCTTGCATCCTTGGCAACCGCCACACCGTGAAACCGTTCTGCCAGTTCTCTGCCACACTCCGGAAGCTCCTTCTTGCATTCCGGGATGGTCTTCGCAAGCAGTCTGGACAATTCTCCCACATGGGGAGTCAGAATGATAATTCTGCCTTCTGCCCCCTGGGTACGCAGCTTCTCTGCCAATTCCTTACCGTTTTCTTCCGCCAGAAGATTCAGTGCATCCGCATCCATCACTAATGGTTTTCTGCTCTTTTCCACTACTTTTTTCAGGCATTCCCGTGCCTGTTCCTCTCTGCCGATGCCGGGACCGACAGCAATAACATCCGCCCATTCCATGCTCTCGGACAGCTGTCTGCAGGATCCGTACAAAGCTTCCGGAATTCCCTGCTGTAAGATCTGCCGGTTCTCCTCTGCGGTGATTACTTTTACCATACCGGCTCCGGTACGATACGCCGCTCTTGCCGCCAGGATTGCTGCTCCGGCCATGCCGTTGCTCCCGGCCACCAGCAAAGCTTTGCCGAAGGTTCCCTTATTCCCGGAGGATGTTCTGTCCGGCAGATGCTGTTCACAGCTGTCATAAGTATACATCTCCGGACTCTGTCCCAGAAAGCTCTCCGGTCCGATCCCCACATTTGCAATGTGTACCTGCCCAGCATAATCGGTTCCCGGATACATTACAAGGCCTCTCTTGCAGAAACCAAAAGTAATCGTTGCATCTGCCAGGAAAGCACAACCAAGCACCCGTCCGGTGTCCGAGCAGATCCCACTGGGAACATCCAGTGCCAGCTTAAATCCTTCCGCCACATTCATCTCTTCTACGGCTTCCGCATAGATGCCTTCCACCGGGCGGCTCAATCCTACACCGAACAAGGCATCTACAATCACATTATATTCATCTGCCTGCGTATTACTGTCTGTCTTCACCGGAAAATGTTGCAGGGTCTGCCACTGGCTCTTCCATTGCTCTGTAGCTTTCTCCGGATCTCCCACAAGTCGTACCGCTACCGTATAACCGTCCGCCGCAAGAAGTCTCGCCAAAGCCAGACCGTCTCCTCCGTTATTTCCCATACCAGCAAAAATGAGCACTTTTGTCCGTTCCTTCACGGCATCAAAGCGCTCTTTCAGAAAATCCTCCGCAGCCAGAGCCGCTCTTTCCATCAGAACCGGCCCCGGGATGCCGAGGTACTCTATGGTATTTTTATCGTATTGCTTCATTTCCTGTGCAGTTACCAGATATCTCATACTATTTTTGCTCCGGATTATATTTCATGTCAAACAGATTGACCACTTCTGCACCAAAAATATCATGCATGTAGTTGTAGATCTCCTGATTCTGCTGTTCCATCTGCTGTTTTTCGATCAGACGTTTTTTCAGTTCGATACGGATCGCACCCACCCACTCCGCAGTCTCTTTGATCTGTTTGTCATTATCCTTCATAATATCATAGCAGCAGTCCATAGTAAACATCATAAGCTGAAGATTTATTCTTTCGATCTCTCTGGGGATATCTTTTAACTCATCTTCGTATGCTTCCAGCTTCTCATTGCATTCCCCGATCAGGCGCTTATGATCCTCGATCTGTTTGTTCAGCTTACTGTTTTCGCCCTGCTGTTCCGCCTCATCCACCATAGGGACGATCTCTTTCATCAGCTTCTTTTTCAGATTCCGGATATCCTTCGACTCAGTATTGAGCTTACCTTGTCGTTTCAACAGCTGATTCAGGGCATCTTCCGTTTCTTTTAGCGGAACGGAACCGGTCTTATTCAACAACCGATACCATTTATTATCCAGGGTGAGTACGGGCAGATGCTTTCCCGTCAATGCATTTTTGAAAGCAGCCTGTCGGTCCTGTGCATTTTCTTCTGCGTTACCGTTGCCCATAATATCACTCCTTTGATGCCTTACTTCATGTTGTATTATTTCTCGGTGCGCTGAAATTCATAAAAGCGGCTGCTTCGCATCCGTCATCGCCTTGCGACTTTTCCTTTTATTCATTTTCAGACACTCCGCCTATGAAATAAGCAATCATACGCTTGCTTATTTCATGTCTGAACTGTAACGGTTAATATTATAGGATAGCTTCATTAAGCTGTCGGACAGATGCACGTTCTCCACCTGAATTCCCTCGGGAACATTCAGATCCACATGAGCGAAATTCCAGATAGCACGGATCCCGTTAGCCACCAGCTTATCTGCCACTTCCACAGCACTGGTCTTGGGAATCGTCAGTACAGCGATATCGATGTCCTTCTCCCGGATAAAGGATTCCAGCTGATCCATGGGCATAACCTTCACACCACGGACATCCTTCCCCACAAGCTCCGGATTCGCATCGAACATTCCCTTGAAGATAAATCCACGACGCTCGAAGTTCATATAATTACCCAGCGCTCTTCCCAGATTGCCTGCTCCAATGATGACGAAATTATGCTGCTTATCCAGTCCTAAGATCTTACCAATCTCACGATACAGAGATTCTACATTATATCCATAGCCCTGCTGGCCGAAACCGCCGAAATTATTAAAATCCTGACGTATCTGGGATGCGGTCACCTTCATCAGTCCGGAAAGTTCCTGCGAAGAGATGCGTTCCACACCTTCATCCTTCAATTCCCCCAAATATCGAAAGTATCTGGGCAGTCTGCCAATCACAGCCTGTGAAATTTCTTTTACTTCCAATACTTTCACCTCCGATTTTTTTAAGTATACACCATATGTTAAAAACTTGTCAATGAATTGACAGGTTTTCTTCTTTTCGTTACAATGAAATTTAAAAAGCCCGGTCTCCGTGGGTTGGAAATAAAGGATACTTACTACCATGATATTATCTTGTCAGAATATTTCAAAAGCATTTGTGGAAAATCAAGTATTAAAAAATGTCTCTTTTCATATAGAGGATCATGAAAAAGCTGCCATCGTGGGCATCAACGGTGCCGGGAAAACGACACTGCTCCGCATCATCGTAGGGGAAATAACTCCCGATGACGGACAGGTGGTTCTGGCGAGGGACAAGACCCTGGGATACCTTGCACAGAACAGCACTGTGGACACCTCTCACACCATTTACGAGGAACTGTTATCTGTCAAGGCGGATCTGCTGCGCCTGGAGGAAAAGATCCGAGAATGCGAAAACGATATGAAGCATGCTGATGGGGATGCTCTGGAAGACCTGATGAAGCAGTACACCTCTCTCACCCATGCTTTCGAGACCGGCGGCGGCTATCTCTACCGCAGTGAGCTGGTCGGTGTGTTAAAGGGACTGGGTTTTACCGAAGATGAATTCTCCAAGCTGGTTGCCACGCTCTCCGGCGGTCAGAAGACCCGTGTGGCGTTAGGACGGCTTCTGTTACAGAACCCTGATCTCATCATCCTGGACGAGCCGACGAACCACTTAGATATGAATTCCATCGCCTGGCTGGAGACTTATCTGTTGAATTACAAGGGAGCCGTTCTCATCGTCTCCCACGACCGGTATTTTCTGGACCGGATCGCCGGGAAAGTCATCGAGATCGACCAGTCCAAGGCTACGACTTTTATGGGAAATTATTCCGATTATGCCGTAAAAAAGGAACAGTTGCGCGTTGCTGCCTGGAATGCCTATATGAACCAGCAGCGTGAGATCAAACATCAGGAAGAAGTAATCGAAAAATTAAAGTCCTTCAACCGGGAAAAATCCATCAAGCGGGCGGAAAGCCGGGAGAAAATGCTGGACAAGATCGAGGTCATCGAAAAACCCTCCGAGGTCCGCACGGATATGAAGCTGACTCTGACGCCCCGGATCTTAAGTGGCAATGATGTGCTGACTGTGGAGCATCTGGCCAAAAGCTTTGATTCCCATAAGCTCTTCACGGATGTCAATTTCGAGATCAAACGCGGCGAACATGTGGCGATTATCGGTGACAACGGTAGCGGCAAGACCACTCTGCTTAAGATCTTAAACGGTCTCGTTCCTGCAGATCAGGGTACCTTCCGATTAGGTTCCAATGTGGAGATCGGCTATTACGATCAGGAGCATCATGTGCTCCACAGCGAGAAGACATTGTTCGAAGAGATCTCCGACGATTATCCCTACCTGAACAATACCCAGATCCGCAATGTGCTGGCGGCTTTCCTCTTCACCGGGGAGGATGTTTTCAAGCGTATCAGTGATCTGAGTGGCGGCGAGCGCGGACGCGTGTCTCTCGCCAAGCTGGTACTCTCCAACGCAAACTTCCTCATCCTGGATGAGCCGACGAACCACTTAGATATCATGTCCAAGGAGATTCTGGAGGATGCCCTGAACGGTTACGAAGGAACGATATTGTATGTCTCCCATGACCGTTACTTTATCAACCGTACCGCCCACAGGATCCTGGATCTGACGGAGGGACAATTCGTAAATTATGTTGGAAATTATGACTATTATCTCGAAAAGCACGACACCGTGATGGCTGCAATAGAAGCCAGTGTTCCACAGAGTGCTGACGCAGATAACACAGTTGCCGCTAAGGTTGCAGAATCCGAAGTTAAGCTGGACTGGAAAGCCCAGAAAGAAGAACAGGCACGACTCCGCAAGAAAGAAAACGACCTGAAAAAATGCGAAGAAAAGATTGCCGAACTGGAAGCCCGCATCTCCGAGATCGACACTGAAATGTCCGATCCCGCCATCGGCACCCAGGTGGCAAAGCTTCAGGAGCTGTCCAAAGAGCAGACTACCTGCCAAGAACAATTGGAAAAATTATATGAACAATGGGAAGAACTGGCAGAGTAAATATTTTTAAGGGAAGGGCACAGCAACGATAAAGTCGTTGGCTATGCCCTTCCTTTGTTTAAACTACTACCTGTTCTTGCACTAACTGCAATATAACACAATATTACATCATTTTCTGGATAAAATAAAAAGAACCGGCTGACATTTTACTGTCTACCGATTCTTTCTATAATTTTGCTCTACAATTCTTTCTTTGATAGCGGCTTCAAATAATTCTTCTTTAATGTTCTCTCATCATTGAAAAAATATATTTCTGATTTTGACAACAAATGATTCTCCATCTTTAGTTCCGTCAACTTAAGTGTACATATCAAATCTGCAACTTGAAACAATCTATAATCAGCTGGAATTACCTTACGAAATTCAACGTTTTCCAATAATGCGTTAAAAACTGATGATAGAATTCTTGTTACCTCCACTTGTCCATTATCATAATATATCTTAACAGTATCATAATTGCAAAAGAAAGCATAATTATCACGAATAAATACAGCCAATTGCTTACTAAGCTTTCCGGTTGCTTCTATAGAATCCTCTATATGTTTCTTTTCTATGTATATTGACTTAAAGTTTATATTCAAACGACGTACAAAACTCATCATTTTCATAATAATTTTTTGTCGTTCTTTTAAATCATATCCTCGATATTCTTCTTCCGACCTTATCACCGGTCCAGAATGAACACTATGCTTTGACCATCCAATATTACTAAGTTCATTCTCCAATATTTTCAAATCGTCGACAATGTTAACTGCCTGATCATGTAATACCATAGATATAATATAAAATGGTGCATGATAATCATAAACTCCAAAATCACCAGATTCATCTACAAAAATGCTTAATTCTTTCATTCATCCCCCGTATAATAAAAATGGCGGGTGTCTTACCCGCCGTTTGGTGGACCCGGGTCTTACGACCAGCCCATATATTTATTGTGCATATGCACAACAGATCTTCATCTGTATTAATAGTATATGCGATTATTTCAAAAAAATCAATTAATTACATACTATTTTTTTCTTTTTTCTTCATTTAAGAATCTTTCTGCTTTGTCATTGCCAGTGAGCACCTCTGAAATACAGCATTCTGGGCACCGAAATAATATGCTCTTGTTTTATTAAACAACCATAAATTTTACTGTTTTGCATACTTTTACTATCTTTTTAAATTCTGTGTTATCCATAAATTGTATATCCTTATGTGGGTGCATAATTAAGCAAAATTTTTCTTGGGACTTCCCGTCCCCTCACAGTGGCTTCCATTGGAAAGCGTTTGAAATCGTCAAAAGTCATACCATTTAAATTATAATGTTATTATTATCACAAAACTCTCGTACATCCTCTTCAAATAAACTATAATTAATTTTTTCCTTTTTCGAAACAGATTTTACAGATTCTAATATATTATCTATAATTAGTCTTTTTTTATTGGCAGTATCAGCTTTAACATACTCCTCATAGTCAATTTGTAAACTTACTGATGCAAAACCATATTGTGGTTCACGTGTGAAAACAATACATTCTAAATATTTAAAAAAGCAATATTCAGTTACTATTTTACATAAATTTTTCGGTTCTTAAATGGAGAAATAGTATATCTGCATACTACTTTGCTTTATAGTTTTTGCAAAAATCATCACGAAAACTATATATGGGCATTATGTCTTCTGAATTTGTTACATCTATATCCATTGCCTCAAAATATACAAACTGATACGGAACATATTGTGAATTAGTCACCGATAGCTGTGCTATGCAATTTAGAAAACCATCTTCCTACTCTTTTTGTATCACTACCGCTCTGGTCTCTACCGCTTCGCAGGCAGTCCCTTTCCCTTTCAACTGGGCCCCGCCTATCGTCATTAGTAGATAATTAAATGTACCAGCACCTATTTTTCTTCCAATCGCTGAATCATAGGTTCCATTCCAGGCATCCTGTAAGCCTGCTTTTGCTGCATCTATAGTCTGAGTCAGCGAAAAATCCTTTATAAACAATAGATATGATAAAGGATTATTAATTGAATTAACCCCTTTCGCTGATGTAATAATTATGCTCAGCTGGTAGTCTGCATTACTTATGATCTGGGTATATTCAATTCCCTGTCCCACAAAACCCGCATAAAATCCTGCGGTTGCAGTCCTCTGCATCTCTTTACTGTCAGAATTTCCCTTTACCGTTTCCCTTATGACTATGATATCTGCCGGGGTCTTCAC
>ENA-OOZN01002285-OOZN01002285.1-human-gut-metagenome-genome-assembly--contig:-NODE-2285-length-10410-cov-1.520328_pt1 | contig 10410 bp, 8 predicted proteins | sample MGYA00241187_ERZ501397 | MGnify/ENA primary metagenome ERZ501397 (study PRJEB25962, sample SAMEA2042921) | human gut metagenome | biome: human gut; feature: human-associated habitat; material: faeces... | reverse complement strand
TGGAATTACGAGGCCAGGAAAAGTGACCGCTTTCAACACGCTTATAAAGAAGCAGAAAACCATCACCTTCCCAAAGCAGTCCCTTTATCTTGGAAGCGGATCTGCCGCAAAAGAGAAAGAGTGTGTTCGGAACAAAAAGTTTTGCATGAAACTTACGTTCAAGAATTGCGGCCAGTGAATCAATTCCATAACGTAAATCGGTATATCCGCACACGATATAGATTCCAGAAAAGTATTCCGGATCAGCATCTTTAAGCATGGCGCACCGCCTTGATCAGTGTACGCAGGAAATCTTCTGAGATGCCGGAGTCAACTGTAATGGTAATGCCATTTATTGTGATAGTAGCTGTTGTACGAATTGCGCGAATCGTGCAATTCGTGAAAACTGGAGTGTTCGAGTCTTGTGGATCCGGAGTGCTTTGAGAATTTGGAAAAGCTAAAGGAACGATATCAGGAAGCATCTGCCTGGAGAGATCTTCTTTGACAAGATGTTTCCAGTAATTGTAAGCATGGACGGAAAGATGCTTTTGTTCGCACCATTGTTTTACAGTTAAGCCACTGGCTTTCTGCTCAGAAAAGCGGGTAATCCATTCGTTTAGATGGAGTTGATGAATCTTCGTCCTGGCGTTCATGAGAAATACCTCCGAGTGAGTAATTTGAGTTGCGCGAATTGCGCGATCCGAGAGATATTTTCTCAAAGATATGGTATTATGATAAGGTACTTATGATTGAGGATTTACCCTGTTCTGGTTTTACGACATAAGTGGAATTACCGCGTGGGCCATCCCAATATGCTTTTCCTGGTCTGTTTTTGGGGGTGTGCTTCATGCGCTCTTTTAAGGTGCTGAGCGGTGGGTGTAAATTTAATGTTTTTGTCATATGAATAATCCTCCTTGACTGTGTATTCTCCGTTTGCGAAGACAAAATAAAAAAAGAGTGCGAAAGCACTCTTTTTTTGTGTATAAATTATGGAAAGCGATAAGACAGATAAATGCGAAAAATGGAATAGGGGAACCTGAATTAGAAAATTTATTGATATAGAAAATGAGGTATGTCGTTATTTGAGGATATATAGAATTTTCTTAATAGATGTAGTAAGATGGAATTAGTTTATTCGGTGTGTAGTTTCAGAAAATAAAATGAATTTTTAAGATTATGTATGAACGTCAAAAATTTATAGAAAGCAGGAATACGATTTGAAACAAGAGCAGGAAACCATAACGAAAACCATAGATGAAACACTTTTGATACCGATTCTTGGAAAAGGGAAGAAATTGTATCACTATACATCAGCTGCTGGCTTACAGGGAATTTGTAGTGGGGAATTTTGGGTCACAGAAAGAAGTTTTTTAAACGACACAATGGAATTTCAAGTGGCGACTAAAATTTTTTGTGAAGTGATAGATAATCATATGAAAAATAAGGAACGCGCTGAAAAGTTAAAGAAGAAAACCTGCGATGAAATTGAAAGACTGACAAAACCTGGAATGCTGGGAGAAGAAGTAGCGTATTCGGGTGATTATGTCATTTCATTTAGTTTGGATAATGATAGCATCCTTATGTGGAGTGAATATTCGGATTTTTATGGATATTGCATGGAATTTGATTTTGAAAAATTAGTAGCAGGAATTCAAAAGAAAACGAGCTATGAACTTTTGCATGGCCAGGTTATATATGATCATAAAGAACAAGTATCTATCATTGAGAAAACCATAGAAAATGAAATCATAAGACACGCGCCAGGGTTTGAATATTTAAATTCATGGGAAGAGTTGGACAATCTGACAGACGAAAATATAGAAGATTTGTATGTATGGTTATCAGTGTTGATTGATGCATATAATATGTTTTTTAAGTTGGATTGCTTTAAAGGTGAGAATGAATATAGAATGGTATTTTGCTGTATTCATGATGGAGGCAGAGTAAACGATGACGGAAGAGAAGAACAATATTTCAGAATAAAAAATGAAGTTATGATACCATTTGTTAAGAAAAGACTTGTAAGTTTGGAAGCGTTAGAATCGGTTATGATAGGTCCTAAGAATAAAAGCGATATAGCAGAAAAGGGATTGCAGTATTTCTTTAGAAATATGAAGATGGATGTTAAAATCCATAAATCTCAAATGCCTATACGATATTAAAAAGCATCTGCAAAGTGGTATGTGGAATTGAAGGATGGTATAAAAGCAGAAAGGGCGGTGTAGATCAGCTATGATTTCAGCAAAGCCAACAGAAAAACTTACGGGAATTACCTTAGAGGGTGATTATGATGATTTTCATGAGATCGTGGACAGTATCCATAGAATGAGCGGTCTGGAAGAGGACGTTTGCGATGAGTATTATGCTGTTAAAAATATGCTTCTCAGTGTTTGCTATGAGATAAGGCATGCGTTTATGGGATATCGAGATGTGAAGAAAGTTGATAACGGGGTTCACGATGAGATAGTGAAATGGCATTCTATGAAAATGCCCAAAACAGAAGTGCATTTCAGTGTGAATCTCTTATTTCCTGAAGCAGTGTTTGTGGCATTATCATCGTCAGAACTTTACGTCCGGGCGCGGCGTGATTACGGGATCCGTGCAAAAAGGAAGGAGGAAACAGAAATGCTTCCAGCCTTTTCTTATGCAGACTAATCAGAACTTCAAGAGGGGTGAAAACATGCTAGCAAATTTAACCACAGATGAAAAAGACGCAATCAAAATTCTCGATTACTGGTTCATCATGGAATTTTTAAACCAGCAGAGCCTGAAAAAATATAAGGAGAAAGAAACGAGTGCATTAACATATAAAAAACAGCTGCTGGAAGGCAGAAAGAAGCGCCCGAATAAGAAGGTAGAGGATTTTGTTTGGTTTAAGCCGGGAGATACGCTTCGGACTTTGGTGAAAGCGGAATCAGAGGCCATGCGGCTTCCGGTATGGAGTGATTTTACGGTTTTTGTGGGCTGTATGAGGAAGGAAGTATGCATCCAGAACATAGCGCAGAATGTGGAATGGGCTGGTCAGGGACCGGAAGAAAACTATGATGAGATAGCCCTTGCGTCATTAAAATTTTCGAAAGATGGCAGCTATGTCGCGGATTCACTGTCGATATCTCCTTTGGCATGGGCAATGAAACGGTTATCCGGAGGTACGGCCAATGCCAGTCAGAAGCTGGCAGTCTCAGAGTATAACTCTGAGGTCAGAGAGCTTGAGGATCAGATCAGCAGGTTATTTGAACCGATAGAAGAAGGGGAGTCGGCATCGGAATCAAAGGAATCCTGTGCTGTCTCTGATACGGTTTCTTATGGTTTGTTAAAACAGATAGAGAATATGGTTCTGGAGGCGCTTCATTTAAACGTATCTGAGACGAGAGGATCATTTCTTACCGTTTATTTCAAATTGTATGCGTCAGAGAATGAAATCGAAGAAGAAGAGAATGAAATAGGTCTTCATATGGATTTTTATTCGGAAGATCTTGCGATGGCTGCGGATGGGATTCGGAATCATAGTTTTACAGAGGGTAAGAAAAAGCTTCTTCTTGATTATATTTTGGGTCTTTATCGTTACGGCATAGATTCTGAAAAGAAACCCCATCGATTTGATGTTGTGAAACCGCAAAAGGAAGAGGAATTATATCAGTTTATGCGGGATATCCTTACGGCGAAAAGGGCGCCATTAGGGAAATGGCCTTCCCGTTTTATGCCGGTTTTGATGCAGCAGATCGCTGTAAATCTGGCAACGGATGAGGCTGCAAAGCTGCCGGTATTTTCCGTGAATGGCCCGCCTGGAACGGGCAAAACCACGCTGTTAAAGGAAATTATTGTCAGCAATATCATTGAGAAAGCAAGGCTTCTTGCGGAGTACGCGGATCCGGATGAGGCGTTTGATGACTATTCTTTTCAGCATGGCAATGGGCCGGGAAATTCCTATAATCAGTGGGTGAAAAAATATCACAGGCTGAAGAATAAGAAAATTTCCGGGTACAGTATTCTGGTGGCATCCAGCAACAATACTGCTGTAGAAAATATCACCAAAGAGCTGCCGCTTGAGGAAAAAATCATAGGGGATCTGGCTTCGTCAGAAAAGAATGATGGGCCGAATGATGCTGCCCTGGATGAACTGACAGGGTTATTTACTGTGTCTGAAAGCAGAGAAACGCTGCCGTTCAAACAGAAAATCTGGGAAGAATATATAAATGAAAAGGGCGAGAAAAAGGCGCGTTTAAAAGAAATTGTAATGGACGAGCCGGATATTTATTTTTCCAGATTTGCGACAGATCTTTTGAATGATGAGATTGGAAAGCAGGAGAAACAGCAGGCCTTTGGGCTGATATCAGCCTCACTGGGTAAGAAAGCGAATATCGATAAAGTGGAAAAGAACGTCATTGTTCCACTTCTGGAAGTTATGAAGAGAAATGATGATGTAATAAAGAGAAAGAGAACATATCTCGCTGCGAGGGAACGGTTTTGTTCACAGCTTTCTTTCGTGTTAGATCTGCGAGCAAAATTGGATCAATTGTCCGATCAGGAGAAAGAATTTACCAATGTTTCAAAAAGGGGAGGGGAAAAGAAGCATCAGGCAGAAATTCAGCGGAAGAAACAAACTCAGCAGTTATCTGAACTTGACAGAACGGTTGCAAAACAGCAGGAAAACATAGGCCGGCTCAACGATGAAAAGAAGAAGATTGAGACAAAAATCACCGGCATCCGTGCCGTTTGTGCGGACCTGGAGAATAAAATAGCATTACAGCGAGAAAATATTGCCGCTGCCCAGACAAGAATAGATACGCTGCAGAAGAGTGTCTCTTTGTTTGGAAAGCTTTTTAAATCATCCAGATATAAGGAAGCTCAGGAAGGCATCACACAGGCATCTGCAATGCAGGAGCAGTATTTGCTGCAGATGAATGAACTGAATCAGGAGCTGAATGATGAAAATGGGAAACTGCCCGCTTTTCAGGATGAGATAGGCAGCCTGGAAACGGAAATTTACGAGAATGGCAGAAAACTGAAAGAATTTCAGGCGAAACGGGCAGCAATTGAGGCGGAGAGACAAAGATTAGAAACGGAGCTTGCTGCTGCGGACAAGAAAGTGAAAGAGCAGAAAAAACTTCTTGAGAAAGCAAAATTGAGTTATCAGAGCCGGGATTCTTATGAGCGTGGCTTTGTTTTGGAGCGTCAATTTATCAAAGATGTTTTGTCATCGGATATGGATGTCTCAACAAAGGCGCAGCTTAGAAATCCATGGATTTCAGAGCACTACAATCGGGAACGTGAAAAACTGTTTTTATATGCGCTTCAGATGACAAAGGAATTCATTCTTGGATCGAATAAGTGCAGAGATAATTTTAAGCATCTGGACTGCCTCTGGAGCGGAAGCTATGGCGATGCGGATCCGGTGAGGTTTGTAGATGATGACCTGCAGGCGTGCACGACTGCGGTCTATGAGACGCTGTTTTTACTTATCCCGGTTGTATCCTCTACATTTGCGTCTGTACAAAGATTATTAAAAAATGTCAAAGAGGATATCATTGGAACGCTGATTGTGGATGAGGCCGGACAGGCTTCTCCTCATATGGCGATTGGCGCGCTTTGCCGGGCTGGAAAAGCGGTAATTGTGGGGGATCCGAAGCAGGTGGAGCCTGTTGTTACGGATGACCAGGATGTGCTGAAGCAGACGTATACAGAGGATATGTTTAAGATCTATGCGGATAAGACAAACTCCGTTCAGCGTTTTGCGGATCTTATGAATCCATACGGAACCTATCTTGAGAATGACCAGGGAGCACAGGAGTGGGTAGGCTGTCCGCTGCTGGTGCACAGAAGATGTATTGCTCCGATGTATGATATTTCCAATGACATTTCTTATAACAATATCATGAAACAGCAGACCGCCCAGCCTAAGGCGGAGAAGCTGGCCACATTCATAGCCGCGCAGTCGCAGTGGATGAATATAAGCGGAAAAGAAGCGGGAAGAAAGAGACATTTTGTGAAGGAACAGGGCGATAAAGTGATCGAAATGCTGGAAACCGCTTTTTCAAAGAATCCGTCTCCGGATCTGTTTATTATAAGCCCATTTACAACTGTGGTATTGGGAATTAAGGATTATGTGAAGAAGTATGTAAAAGATTGTCAGTACAACCACAGGGAGAGTTTTCTGCTAAAGTATGCGTCGTCTCTTTCTGGCTGGCTGGATAAAAACGTAGGGACCGTGCACCGGTTTCAGGGTAAAGAAGCGGCGGAGGTCATATTCCTGCTCGGCTGCGATACATCATCGGATGCCGGGCCGGCAATCCGGTGGGTCAACAATAACATTGTAAATGTAGCTGCAACACGGGCAAAATACAGGCTCTATGTGATTGGTGATATTCAGGCATGGAAGCAGTCAAAATGCGTCAGCAGGGCGAAAGAGATTATAGACACCTATGCGTTTGAAGGCCTGGATCGCGAATTACAGAAAGCGCAGCCGGATCAGGAAAAACTGAAACATTTATGCCTGCAGATTCCGGGAGGAACAACATTCCCGGCTCAGCATGAGCAGGGCGAAAGCGAAGAAGAGGAAGAATATATCCCATCAACGGAGGAAGTGATTGGCGAATTAAGCAGAAGCAGTGTCATGTCGAGAAAGCTGACGCCGGAGGAGCTGTCCAGGTTTGGCTTCAGCAGCATGGAAGAGATTTCGAAATTCGGCCCCAAAATACAGTCGAATCTTATTTGGGGAATGAAACTGTACCTACTTCTGGAGCGTGCCTACAAGCAGACAAATGCGGAAATCGATGCATCCTGCTGCGGAATCCTGTTTTGTAAGGCAATTGAAGCGCAGATGCAGGAATGCTTTGCAGACGCGTTAAAGCATTATTTCCCGGATTATCAAATGCGGGGAATACGGACTGCCGGTTCTCCGGATCAGCGGATCCGGTGTCTGAAAGATGCCAATCCGGAAGAATTTACACTTGGCTGGTACCCGACCTTCATTAAGTATAAGAAGAATAATCTCGGCAGTATTATGGCTCAGCTTGGTTATGAGGTATATGACCGGCAGTGGTGGGACGATTTCCGGGCAAAATTATTCGAATGCAAAAACCGGCGAAACGACTGCTGTCATACAAAATTGTTCCGGTGGGAAAATCTTGAAACCTTGCTGAAGACCATATTCGCTGCATCGGAGTCAGAACATCATAACCGGATTGATGGGCTGATTTATGAGAGTAAGGTTGGATTGCTGATGAAGGAGGGGGAGAGGTAGGAGTAAATGAAATATAGATACAAATTTACAATTGTACATAAAACATATTCGTTTTATAATAAACATATTATTTCATTCGGAGGATAAGACATGGCTGGCAGCGGCAATAATACCCGAAATCCACAAAATGCAAACGACAACTATCCGGCGGCAGCGTTACGGCATTTTCATGATGCGGAGATTCTGAGAGATGCAGATGCGTATGAAAATGCTTTGTGTCATTATGCATTCTCAGTAGAATGCGCGCAGAAGGCATTGTTATACTGGAAATATCAGTTGAGGCCGTCTGCGCATGGCATAGATAAGGACTGGACACAGGTTTCTTCTCTTCTGAATGCCTGGGCCGCTATAGATAGCGGACTTGCTTCTGCAATGCCCATAGGTATAATGCCGCCAAAACTCTACAAGGATCATCCATCAAGACGATATCAGCGGTGCTTTGATGTTACGGAGCAGGAGATGGCTGATTGCCAGGCATTTGCCCAGAGTATGGAGCAGGTGATTATGAATATGCTAATGGATGGGCTTATAACAATATGAGGCAGGAGGGCGAATAGTTGGTCAGTTTTGAGAATGCATTGGATACAGCAAAGAGCAGGATCGCGAGATGGAATGATTTTGCCGGACTGGATGAAGTAAATCTTGTGCGGGATGCAAAGGGACGGATTTCTGTTTATGTGGTACCGCAGAATCATTATACAGTGGCAGAAAACAGTGTGGATGTGTTGAAAAATGATCTGACGACAAATATAGGTGGATTCTTTTCAGACACGATATTTGTAGAAGGAGCAGAAGACTGGACGAAGGATTTGTTTGATAAGATTCATGAATTGCGTGTGGAGGATCAGGATCCGCCGTCTGGGGCAAATACGTCTGTAAAGTGGTATGTGGTAGAACGTGGAATTGCAAAGAAAGCATGGATTCAATGCTGTCAGAAGGAACAGGCAGCGTGGCCTTATGGAGATACGCAGCCAGACGCTTCAGAAGTGCTGCCTAAGATTGTAACCTTTTTCTCTTATAAAGGTGGCATGGGAAGAATAACAGCGTTAACGGCAGTGGCATTGGAATTGCTGAGACGAAAGAAGAATGTCTTAATGCTTGACACGGATCTGGAAGCACCGGGATTATCAACCTTCTTTTTCCCAGCTGATGATGCGGGCTATATTAGAAAAGGAACGGTAGATTATCTGCAGGAAAAGAGCATGAATCCGAACACTCCGATGAATATGTCAGACTATATTATTCCTCTGACCAGTCCTGTTTATATGGAGAATGGTATGGGTAATCTGTATCTGGTAAGCGGAGGAAAACTGAACGATGAGTTTTTGCTGAAGCTTGCAAGAATAGACAGTCAGGAATTGGTGGGAGAAAATTTAAAAAAGAATTTGGTTCAGCTTCTGAAGGATTGCTGTGAAGCTTTGAAGGGCAGCGGTGGAATTGATTATATCTTGATTGATTCCAGAGCGGGCTTTCATGATATGGCCGGAGTGGTTACGGCACAGATTCCTCATGGCATAGTGCTTTTTGGAAAAGACAGTTTCCAGTCGTGGTTTGGAATTCAGCAGGCGGTACGAACCATTGCAACAAGTCAGGCTGACAAGCCATTTGCGATTATGGTGGACAGTGCTTGCGGAGTGAATGGAATTGTGTCTGAGGAAGAAAAAGAACACTTTCGGCAAAAGTCCTATGAAGTATTTTGTTCAGATTATTATGACAACGATATGCAGCCAGGAATCCGGGCCAGCAGAGAAGCTCATGATCCAGTGTTTGTTCGGTACATGCCTGCTTTGTCGGGGGATATTCCGTTATATGACGAGAATAGAACAGAAGATTTGAAAACCCAGTTGTCTGATCTGCCTTATCGGGAGATAGCAGAACGGATCATGGAACGGTTTGGGGAAGCTCAGGAAGGAGATGCGGAAAACAGTGGACAGGACAGTTTTGCTTGAAACATTTGAGCAGCTTGGTGGAACAACCGAATATGAGATGGAGGATATCCGCAGTTTCCTGCAGGTAAAGCAGTATCAGGAATTGCAGGATCCTACAAAGTTCCTGATCGTAGGCGGACGAGGTGCGGGAAAGACCAGGGTATTTAAGACATTTGTGGGTGAAGATGGATTTCGTCGTGTAATCGGAGCTGGAATTTATTTTAACAGGCCAAATTATAAAAATACGGATGTTTTGGTGGGGTATTCGAAGGAAGATAACAGTTTGCCAAATCAAAATGTTTTAGGAACTCTTCAGGAAGATAAGGACACAATGGCATTCTGGGTGGGGGCTATTGTATTGAAGCTGTTAGCCTTTTTTGCCAATGATACGGAAGTTTGTACAGTGGCAGAAGAGTTTTTTTCACAGCAGGAATTGGAATTGTTTGAAAAGAAAACCACATTAAAATCGCCGGGCAAATGGCTTTCGCTTTATCAGGAACACCCGGAAAACTGGGAAAATTTTCTGGACGAGGTGGATGAAATTCTTACGCGGAGAGATCGTTGGCTAATTATGGCATATGATCAGATTGACCGAATCAGTCCGGACCATGATATCATGTATTCTTATATCCGTACATTAATCATGTACTGGTTCTCGGTCAGCACACGCTGGCGCAGGCTGAAATGCAAGGTCTTTATCCGTACAGATTTGCGGAACTCAGAAAGCCTGCAGTTTCCGGATGCATCAAAACTGGGAAGCCGGCAGATTGATTTAAGCTGGAATACGCTTTCTTTGTACCGTCTCCTGATTCGTCGGCTTGCCAATGCAAAAACGGAGGAGCAGACGCGGAAAATGATAGAATATATGTCAGCAGTTCCGGGGCTGGTTCAGGAGAATCCTTCTGTTGGTTATCTTCCGACGGAAGAGGAAGAAATCATCAGAAGATTTATTATTTATCTGATAGGACGTTATATGGGAGCATCTCCGAAAAAGGGAGACATTCCTGGGTACCGAATCATCTGCAGGATGCCAATGGAGACCTGGCACCGAGATCTTTTTTAAAGTGTTATGCCTGTGCTGCTAAGGTGATGCTGCAGAATCCTAAGACGCAGTCAACAACAGCTTTATTGACGGCATCTTCCATTCAGGGGGCAGTTCAGGAGGTATCCGCAGATCGTGTGGCTGAATTGAAAGAGGACTTTCCGTGGCTGGAAAACTTGAAGACGGTTCTGGAAGGAGAAACATTGCTGATGCCGGGG
>ENA-OOZN01002284-OOZN01002284.1-human-gut-metagenome-genome-assembly--contig:-NODE-2284-length-10413-cov-2.883182_pt1 | contig 10413 bp, 9 predicted proteins | sample MGYA00241187_ERZ501397 | MGnify/ENA primary metagenome ERZ501397 (study PRJEB25962, sample SAMEA2042921) | human gut metagenome | biome: human gut; feature: human-associated habitat; material: faeces... | reverse complement strand
CGTCTTATTGATGCGGGTGGACATCTTGATTGGAGTGATGAAGGAACAAAGTATTTGAGTCAATGGAAATCTGCGGTTAATATGTGGAATGATTATAAGCCAGGAGTTATACGAGAAGATACAGGAAGTACAATAAATGATGTAGAAATTTCTGATGTATATGAGAAAAATAATACAAATGCTACGACATATTGGTACACTGGACTTGTTGCAGGGAGTATTAAATTTAACACTTACAATATGGATCAAAGAACTTCGTCTGAAAAAATCGCTATAGCCGCTCATGAATGCGGTCATGCACTTGGGTTAGCACATAGTACATCTAATGATATAATGTATGAACTTACACCGTTGGTAACAAAATTAAGTGAAAATGATAAAGCATCATACGATTATTCTTATACACGAGCAGCAATGGGATTGTCACTGACAAATATGAATGAGGCACGAGCGTTATCGGTTTATAAAGGATTGCCAATATATTATTGTGATTCCTCATATTGTATTGATGTTGAATCTATTAATGAAATGGTAAGCCATGCGGACTATGTTTTTGTTGGAACGGTGACAGATTGTACTTCAGAATCGTATAAAAATAAGATTAGTTTAACAGCGCAAGATGGAAACAGCAAATTGTGGGGCGAACCGTATACTAATTATGATGTTTCAGTTATTAATAATATCAAGGGGAAGTTATCAGATAAAATTGAAATTCAAAAATTTGGTGGTCTGGATCAATCAGGTGAATTTTATATTATTCCAGAAGGAGATGTTCTACTAGAAGAAAGAAATACATATGTTTTTTTTGCATATAAACAGAATGATGGAAGTTTAATTGTTCGTGGAAAAAATTCTAGTCTGATTTATAATGAAGAGCTTATGGATGAGATATCTAATGCGGTGAATTGATAACATAAAGTTAGAAATTAAATATAGTTTAACTATAACATAAAAATTCGAAAATGCGTCCTTACAATGTTTTGGAGGCATTTTCGAATTTAAAAAAAGAGGCAAGATTGAAACAAATTAGTAGGAGATAACCAAGAAATAAAGTGCATATCAAATAATGCAGCTAAAAATGTGGTTAAAAAAAGTAAAGCATGGGAAATTAAAGAGGATTTGATTTTTTATTTGCTTTGGCTATTGATAGATTATAAAGCGAAAGTCAGTCAACAGGCTTCATATCGTATTGGTATCTTTCGCGGAAAGGCAGATTTAAATATGAAAAACAACAACTCTTCTTGTGAATCTAGCAAGATTACTGTAAATATATTTGGAAAAATATTGAAGAAAAATATGGCATGGATGGCAGTTGTATTTGTGTTTGTTTTTATAATAGTATTAATAATTAGTCATTTTGTGTTTACTCAAAATAGAAATAGTAAAAGCAAGGCACCAACGATCTTAGCAAATAATTTTGAGTATACAATTTGTAGGACAGATGTAGAAGCGGGTATTTTGAAAGCTTGTGGTTTACCTACAGAACTTTCTCAAGAATTAGTTGGTGCATTTGTTGGTTATTTAGTTTGTTATGATGAAGTTTACTATCATATAACCGAAGATGAAACTGAAATTGTGATGTATGAATACAATCCGGAGCCGAGCCAAAATGTATATGTTGTACAAATGAGAGATATATATTGTTTTGCAATAAAGAGAGACGCTGAAGGTTTTCATGGTATTGACGGTAATTTATATATTCCGGATACACAAAGAACAAATTAAAAATTTGTAATAACCCAAAAGGCAGTTGAATATTTAACAATATCATGACATGTTTATTGTGTGGTAAAAACTGAGCACAGATAATTGAACGCAGAATAAGCAAAGCGACTGCGTTCATGAGCAAGTGCGAAAGCGGATTGCGAATGTCCGCTTTACTATGATAAGGCGTTGATTCTCTTCATGAAACTTAAAGGAATGATAGACTTGGATATTCCTGTCAATCAGCAGTATATAATCAGAACAGAGAGCAGCATCAGATATGACCTTGGATTAATAGATAAAAATCAGCATGTTAAAAATATTATAAAGGCACTCAAGTGTACGATACCATATGAGAAAATAGTATATAATGATAACCTTTTCATTACTCAGGAAGAGTGTATGTTCGTCAATTCCCTAATTTCGAGTAGAAGTAATTATGTTGATTGCAAGAAAACAGAGTTTATAGAATATGTATACAAGAATTGTAGCGAAAATAATCATGAATGGATGTATGATGTATTTATGAGTAATATAGCGAGCTGGTATGGAAATGAGGGCGATTATGATACGTCAGATAGATTGAGTTGTAAATTTATAAAAAAAGTTGTTTAGTAGTCGAAATTGGGTATGAAAATATAAACAGTTTCTTCATATGTTATTTTAAGTTATAACAAAATATGTTATCGTATTTATGCAGCATATCAAAATGGGATAACTGTATTAATTGCATTACATAAAACATCAGGAGCTATATATAAAATTGCAGGATACTTACGAGAACTATATAGGAAAAATAATTGAAAATGAGCGTACAAAGCGGGGACTTTCCGTGAACGATGTCTGCAATGGGATATGCAGTGCGGCTGAGTGTTCCAAGCTTGAGAGCGGGGAATACGCCGGAGGGATACATATTCTGAGGGCACTGTGCCAGAGGCTGGGGATTAACTCGGACAGATGCGGAACATACCTTCCGCAGGCAGAGTATGATGAGATGATGGACAGGCTGTATATTCTTGAATACATCAAAGATGGTAAAATTGACAGGGCAGAGGAACGGCTTGCATGCTATGAAAAAACATATAAGAAAAATCCGCTTAACAGTCAGTTTGTTTTGTTTATGAGAGGTCGACTGGCAGAACTTAAACTAAATAATACAAAGGCATTTGAATACTATGAGAATGCTGTTCAACAAACTATGCCGTGGTATGCAGATAGACAGAATATTTCATGTTTGACAATATATGAAGCATACATGATATTGGGTGTGGCAAGGATAAAAGCAAAGCTTCATTATGAGACAGCGGCATACAATCTGTATAGGTTATTATTGAATTATTGTACGAATTCTAACATTGAAAAGTGGATTTTAGTCTGCATATATCCTAAGGCAATATGTGAAATGATAGATATTATCGGAATTGATAAGATGGGTATTATGGAAGTCAAAGATATGTTGGTGCATTGTGAGAATGCATTGAATGTGCTCATAGATACATCAAGACTTCATTATATCCGGCCTATACTTAGAAACATCATCAGTTTTAAGAGCAGACTTGGTAACAATGACGACAATATTAATGATTATGAGGAGCTGTTGGAGGCTATAGAAAAGCTGTTTGATAAGTTTGGACATGAACGTGAACTGTTTGAGTGGTATCCATATTATGTTGATTGTGAATTTTGTTGTGTGAATGAGCTGATTGCTGAGCGTAGATGCATGACGGGAATATCCATAGAGGAGCTTGCTGGTGATACACAGAGTTCGAGAAATGTTCAGAGAATTATAAAAGGGTATGTATCACCAAGCTATAACACATCAAAGAAACTCTTAGATCGTCTAGGGTTAAAGGGAGTCTTGAGAAGTGATGTGATTGTGGGAAGCGGAGTTGAGGCGTATGAGACTTTGGATAAAGCATTGGACTGTATTGCTATGAGTAAATTTGAGGATGCGGAAAGGCTAATTTCGCAATTACGGACGATGTTTTATTCAAATGTAGAAATCAATAACATTGTGTTGGAGTATCTTGAAATATGGCTCCAGATGTTGAAAGATGAAGTGGAATTTTCAGAGGTAGTGAATAGATTGGAAAGTCTGCTTCCGTTTAAATATAGCGAGATAGGAAAGTACAAATATCTTGTTAAGCATGAGAGAATGATTCTTTCTACATATATTGAGTGTCTTGGCAAGATGGAAAAATACGAAGCTATACCTGATTACGATAAAATGACATCATGGATAACCAATGAGCTTTCCAAGAAGCAATTTGCAAGTATTTTTGAAGATTTAAATATGCGATATGCAAATTTGTATGGAAATGCCGGACATTATGAGAAATCGGACAGAATTGCCGAAGAAGGCATCAGAATTGAGATAGAATGTGAAAGAATGCACTGCCTTAATACATTGCTGTACTGCCGTGCATGGAATGCCGGGGAAAGAGGTAATGTTTCGGAAAATGATAAAAAACTTTGCCGGTGTGCATACGAAATAGCAAAATTAAAAAAACAAAATATAAGAAGGGGGTTATATCGCAGATGGCTGGAAAAACAATAATTACTTTTTTACGGTCTGGTTACATGTATCATCATCAGAACACACACTAATTGAATAGTTGTTTGACTTACCATTAGTGCTGTTTCTTGTGATATCCGTTAAATTAAGAATGTTGAGTAGTAATATAATTCCTGCTGCAAAGGCTAAAAGAGTTTTTTTTAACTTCATAATGTGTTCTCCTTGATTTTCTAATAGTTATATTGTAAGTGACTAAAAAGCATTCCACCATGACAAATGAGGAAAATAAAAATTCTCTTCATTTGTCATGGTACAATATAAAGAATGAATTATAATAGAGTTATACTATATAGTAGAGCATATAAAACACATGGACAATGCATAAAAGGGAAAGAGAGGATGTCGCTTATGAAAAAATAACAGCAATTATGAGCATTATTGTTATGACTGTATTTTGTTTTACCTGAATCCGTGAAGTTGATCTCTTCACAGACTCCTTAAATGAATTAGTTAAAGATGTAACGAAAAATGTTTTGCTCAGTTGGGGAATTTTGAAAAAAGATGAGAATGAAAAAATCTATCCGACAAATGCGTATATTTATTTAACGGGACAAGGTGGACTCCGTTCCATGATACAGTGCGCTGTGTTTAAGGGAACGACGCGAGCTGTCTTTTTGGATCGACGTAATTATGAAGGACCGCTTTGGAAGCAAGTAGAGGAAGCGGTGCAGTTTGTCCTTAGAAATATTCGTATGGGATGTCGGCTGGAAGGAGTATATCGACAGGATATTTATGAACTGCCGCCGGATAGTATCCGTGAGTTGATCGTTAATGCAGTTATGAATTGCAGTTACATTCAGAATTCTAATATTCAGGTGGCAATTTATGATGATCGCTTGGAGATCACATCTCCTGGTGGACTGCTTCCTGGCGTAACGATTGAGTTGATGAAGGAAGGATTTTCAAAAATCCGAAATCGTTCGCTTGCCAATGCTTTTGCCTATATGAACCTTGTGGAAGCATGGGGAAGTGGTATTCCGAAACTTATGCAGGCTATGCAGGAATACGGATTGCGTGAACCGGAATTTATTGATATGGAAGTAGCTTTCCGCATCAATCTTTATCGCGGCCAGAATGAGGTCATTGAGGTCAAAAATCGAGATCATGACCTCAATCATGGGTCAAATGATCTCAATCGTGAGCCCGATAATCTCAATCATGAGCCTGTTGACCTCGATCGAGATCCCAATGACCCCAATCATGATCCCAAAGATGACCTTGAAATTCAATTGTCAGAAATGATTTATAAAAATCCGAAACTGACTCAGAAAGAATTAGCAAAAGCGCTTGCAGTTTCTACGGCAACGATTAAGCGTATGCTTACAAAAATGCAGCATGAAGGTAAAGTTATCCGTGAGGGGTCTAATCGAAAAGGAAAATGGATATTGACGGATAAAATGAAATAGGATTGATGATTTGATTGGAAAAGGCAAATGAATTTACCGGCTTTTTTAAGAAAATCAGACGAACTTACAGAACAGTTATCAAAGAAACAAGTGATTGCTGTTATGTCGACATATCACAAAAGATATCCTAGACGGAGTGCGTTCATACATGAATTAATAGAATTTGGATATGTGAAATGAACGATTCTGAACTTTTCTTGTGTCCGGGAGCGGCTTTTTCGCACTTGCGGACATCTCCCACATGTGATATGATGGGAACGACAAAAGTGTCGGAAAAACCGCATGATAGAGGGAAAAAACGCGGCAAATCAGACGACGCGAAAGAAAGCATAAAGGAGAATATGATTATGGCAAGAGAAATCATTAATACAGAAAAAGCACCGGCAGCAATCGGACCTTATGTACAGGCAGTCGCAGACAACGGCCTTTTATTTATTTCCGGACAGCTTGGCTTTGATGTAGAGCATGGCAGCGTGATCCCGGAAACCGTAGAAGAGCAGGCAACCCTCTCTTTAAAGAATCTGGACGCAATCATGACAGCAGCAGGAACTGACCGCACGAAAGTGATGAAAACAACCATTTTCCTGACCGATATGAACGATTTTGCCAAGGTAAATGAAGTATACGGTGCTTTCTTTGGTGAGTCCAAACCGGCTCGTTCCTGTGTAGCAGTTGCCGCTCTTCCGAAAGCAGCAAAAGTGGAAATTGAATGCATCGTATCCCTGAAATAAGAGAGAGAGATGAGTATGGCAGAGGAAAGAGTAATTAAAATCGGAATGCTGGGTCTTGGTACTGTCGGTACCGGTGTGTATAAAGTGCTGAAAAGCCAGCAGGAGGAAATGCTTCCGAAGCTGGGAGCACGTGTAGAGCTGAAAAAAATTCTTGTGCGCAATGTGGAAAAAGCAGCTGCAAAGGTTGACGATCCCTCCATCATTACCACCAGCTTCGAGGAGATTACCAATGACCCGGAAATCGAGATTGTTGTTGAGGTTATGGGTGGAAAACAGCCGGCCATGAATTACATTCTTGCCTGCCTGGATGCTGGAAAGAATGTTGTAACGGCAAATAAAGATCTGGTGGCATCCGAGGGCAAAAAAATCCTTGCAACAGCAAAGAGAAACGGAAAAGATTTTCTCTATGAGGCATCCGTGGCGGGAGGAATTCCGATCATCCGTCCGGTGAAACAGTGCCTTGCCGCCAATCATATCACAGAGCTGATGGGTATTTTCAACGGTACCACAAATTTCATTCTCACAAAAATGTCGCAGGAAGGCATGGAGTTTGGTGATGCGCTCCGTCTGGCGCAGGACATGGGCTATGCAGAAGCAGACCCGACCGCAGATGTGGAAGGTCTTGATGCCGGCCGCAAGGTAGCAATCCTGGCTTCGGCAGCGTTCAACTCCAGAGTGACATTTGAAGATGTTTACACCGAAGGCATTACCAAAATCACGGCGACCGATATCGAGTACGCAAAAGAGATGGGATGCACGATCAAGCTGCTCGGCGTGGCAAAAGATACCCCGGAAGGAATCGAAGCCCGCGTTCATCCGATGCTGATCGACAGCAATCATCCGCTTGCGACTGTCAATGATTCCTACAATGCCGTATTCCTGACAGGCGATGCCGTACAGGATACGATGTTTTACGGACGAGGTGCCGGAGAGCTTCCGACTGCGAGTGCCGTTGTGGGCGATATTTTCGATGTTGTGCGCAATATTTTATGGAACTGCTGCGGCAGAATCGGCTGCACATGCTACCGGGAATGCCCGATCAAGCGTGTCGGCGAAATTAAGTCGAAATATTTTGTACGCATGCAGATTGAAAATCGGTATGGAACGCTGGCATCGGTAGCTTCTGTCTTTGGAAACAACAAGGTTTCGATTGCACAGATGCTTCAGAAACGTGTCAATGGAAAATACGCCGAGATCGTCGTTATTACGGACGAGGTCAAAGAGCGCCATTTTGAGGATGCCATGCAGATTTTAGGCGGAATGTCGATGATCCAGGAGATTTCTTCGACAATCCGGGTATACTAACAAAATGTAACAATTCAGAGCCATGCGAAATGGAAGAAAAATCGCGAATCATGCTTGCATGAAGGAGCGCTTTTTCTGGAGTTTCATATGGCGAGAAGCAACATCGAGATGCAGCGTAAGCGGAATCGAGACGGGGCTCTGTATTGTTACCCAAAATTTAAGTAAAGAAGGGAATTCACAATGAGTAAAAAACCAACCGTATTAATGATTCTTGACGGATATGGACTGAATGACAAATGCGAGCATAACGCTGTCTGCGAAGCGAAAACTCCGATTATGGACCAGCTGATGAGCCAGTGCCCGTACGTAAAAGGACAGGCCAGCGGACTTGCTGTAGGTCTTCCGGACGGACAGATGGGTAACTCTGAGGTAGGCCATCTGAACATGGGCGCAGGCCGCGTTGTATATCAGGAGCTGACCAGAATCACGAAAGCAATCCAGGACGGTGATTTCTTCGAGAATGAAGAGCTGGTAAAGGCTGTTGAAAATGCAAAAGCAAATAATTCCGCACTGCACCTGTTCGGACTTCTTTCTGACGGCGGTGTTCACAGCCACATCACCCACGTATTCGGACTTCTGGAGCTGGCAAAACGTAAGGGTCTCGAGAAAGTTTATGTACACTGCTTCCTGGATGGCCGTGACACTCCGCCGGCATCCGGAAAAGGTTATGTAGAAGAGCTGCAGACTAAGATGAAAGAAATTGGTGTTGGCGAGATCGCAACCGTTGCAGGACGTTACTATGCAATGGATCGTGATAACCGCTGGGATCGTGTAGAACTGGCATATAATGCTCTTACATCAGGAGAAGGCGTAAAAGGAACAGATGCCCCGGCAGCAGTTCAGGCTTCCTATGATAATGATAAGACAGATGAGTTTGTTCTTCCTACAGTTATCGAGAAAGACGGACAGCCGACAGGTGTTGTATCTGATAAAGATTCTGTTGTATTCTTTAACTTCCGTCCTGACCGCGCACGTGAGATCACAAGAGCATTCTGTGATGATGATTTCCAGGGATTTGAAAGAAAAGCAAGACCACAGGTTACTTTCGTATGCTTTACAGATTACGATGATACCATTCAGAATAAACAGGTTGCATTCCACAAGGTTCAGCTTCACAATACATTTGGCGAGTATCTTGCAGCGCACAATATGACTCAGGCGCGTATTGCTGAAACAGAGAAATATGCACATGTTACATTCTTCTTCAATGGCGGTGTGGAAGAGCCGAACAAAGGAGAGGACAGAATCCTGGTTAAATCTCCGAAGGTTGCAACTTACGATCTTCAGCCGGAAATGAGTGCACCTCAGGTTTGCGGAAAACTGGTAGATGCGATCAAATCTGACAAATATGATGTGATTGTGATTAACTTTGCAAACCCGGATATGGTTGGACATACAGGCGTACAGGAAGCTGCCATCAAAGCAGTGGAAACTGTTGATGAATGTGTTGGCAAAGCAGTAGAGGCTCTTAAAGAAGTGGACGGACAGATGTTTATCTGTGCTGACCATGGAAATGCAGAACAGCTGATCGACTATGAGACAGGTGCTCCGTGGACTGCACATACAACAAATCCTGTACCATTTATTCTTGTAAATGCAGATCCGAAATATACACTGCGCGAGAACGGATGTCTTGCAGATATCGTTCCTACACTGATCCAGCTTATGGGAATGGAACAGCCTGTAGAAATGACAGGAAAATCTCTTCTTGTAGAGAAATAATATAATACAAAAACTGTGAGAACTGCTTTGCAGACATCAGCAGTTCGTGATATTGACGAAACCCTCTGACACAAATCAGAGGGTTTTTTGTCTGTTTTTGGTGATTATGTAGAAAATCATGGAATTAAAAAACACATCTTGAAATGGAAAAAATTTTCAACTATAATCGCTCTGATATCTGATAAAACAGATGTCGGAAACAGTAAATAAAGAGGATTAAAAAAGGATTGGGAGGGTTTATTGGAATGCAGACAGACATGACAGTTGGGAAACCAATGAAGATGATACTTGACTTTACGATACCTGTATTTATAGGTAATGTATTCCAGCAGTTTTACAACATGGCAGATGCCATAATCGTAGGAAAATTTGTAGGAACAAAAGGGCTGGCAGCGGTTGGTTCAACAGGAACGATCATGTTTCTGATCATAGGTTTTCTTACGGGACTGACAGCCGGTTTTACAGTTCTGACCTCACAGAAATTCGGTGCGGGAAAGATGGATGAGATGCGCCAGTCAGTGGGAAATGCGGCGTTACTTTCAATTATCATATCGGTTATAATGACGGCTGTCAGTATGGTGGGGATGCACTCGCTTCTGACATTAATGCATACACCGGAGGATATTTTTCAGGATGCATATATCTACATTATGATCATATGCGGAGGTATTTTTGCACAGGTATTATATAATATCCTGGCCAGTATTCTGAGAGCACTGGGAAACAGTAAGACACCATTGTATTTTCTGATTCTGGCGGCACTTTTGAATATAGTACTTGACCTGACGTTTATTATTGTTTTCCATATGGGAGTTGCAGGGGCTGCCTGGGCGACGATCACAGCACAGGGAGTATCCGGAGTGCTCTGTCTGATTTATATTATAAAATACGTACCGGAATTGAGACTGAAGGCGGATGACTGGAGATTTCGTTCATGGGGTGTCAGTGAATCGGTAATCGGACTGACATT
>ENA-OOZN01002279-OOZN01002279.1-human-gut-metagenome-genome-assembly--contig:-NODE-2279-length-10465-cov-2.100865_pt1 | contig 10465 bp, 6 predicted proteins | sample MGYA00241187_ERZ501397 | MGnify/ENA primary metagenome ERZ501397 (study PRJEB25962, sample SAMEA2042921) | human gut metagenome | biome: human gut; feature: human-associated habitat; material: faeces... | reverse complement strand
GGAGCGTTTATCTTAGTCGGAGATTGCACTCCCACTAAGACAAATTTGTTGCTCGCCACTTAATAGAAGTGGGAGTCTTCTCCGACTAAGATAAATCCAATCCATTGTTTTTTCATAACCCTTCTTCTCCTTATCAAATATTTTCACCGGTTTTTCTTCGGTTTTCTGTTAAATTTAAGTTTATCAGACAATCCCTGTCTTGTAAAGTTACAGCATCACACCGCTTCTATCTGTTATAGCATCATACCTGCCTGCTTCCCATCTCATAATTATCAATCAGCAGCATATTCAGTTTTTTCCACCTCTGCAGCTCCGCTTTGGTAAAGAGCAGATGCTTCCGCAGTTCTTCATTCAATTCCTGTTTTTCCAGTGCCACCAGGCATTTGAATGCACATGGCATCAGATCCGCACTGGAGATACCGCAAAGCAGCCCATCGGTATGTGTTCGAAACTCCAGCGGATTGAAAATATAAAGCAGATCTTCTTCCAGCGGATTGTACTGATTGACAAAGGAAAATCGGATCAGCATATCACTGTACAAAACGCTTCCATTATAATAACTCTCACTGCTTCTTCCATTCCCGGATACGGAACAGATAGAAAGCGTCGCACGGTAACTGCCATTCTCTTCTTTTTCGTGGATATTGATCACACCATCTTTCATACGGTTATAGCGGCCGTCATAAAAATAAAAATATAACATCTTTGCCTGGAAAAACGGACTTTTCCGGGCTGCGTATGCAGAAGAGTGATCTGCTTCTTCCTGCAGCCGTCCTATGTCTGTCAGCTGCGGGACAGACACCTGCAAAACCTGACTGATTTCATATAAAGTTTCAATATCCATTGAGATATCACCATTTTCGTATTTGCAGATCGTGGCACGGCTTTTATGGATTGCATCTGCCAGCTGCTGCAGTGTCAGATTTGCTGCTTTTCGGTATTTTCGGATCATTTTTCCGACGTGTGTATTTATGCTGCTCATTTCCTTTTCCTTTCATTGCCTGATTTTTTAAAAAAGACCCCCGATATGCTTATGGAATTTTATCCGATTTCGGTTTCTGTATCTGTACCATTGTTTCGTAAAAATATATATTTTGGATCTGTTTTATACACTTCTCCCTATTATATCTGTTTTTACTTCAAATTGTAATATGTAAAGAAACTTTTTCTTTAAAAATTTCTTTACAAGAAATTCTGTGTGTTTGATTTTGCCGACATATTTTCTTAAAATAATACAGAAAAATCTGACACAAACATCCTGCTGATTACAGAAGTGTGCGGAAAAATATGTCATGTGCTGCAAGTCTCACGTGCGTTCGGCTTGAATGTAAAGCGGACATTCACAATCCGCTTAGTGCTCTGCACACTTGAAGCGGGGGAATGCTTCTCTGCGTTCAAACAAAAAAGTAAAACGAGGTAAAGAATGAAATGAAAGAAAAAAAGAGTAACTTCAGTGGTTCGATCGGATTCGTCCTCGCCGCTGCCGGCAGTGCTGTCGGTGTGGGGAATATCTGGCGTTTTCCCTATCTATGTGCAAAGGATGGCGGCGGTCTGTTTCTGATCGTTTATCTTGCACTGGTGCTGTCTTTTGGATTTGTATTGCTGACCACTGACATCGCCATCGGCCGCCACACAAAACAAAATGCATTGAAAGCCTTCGGAACTTTAAATTCAAAATGGAAATTTCTCGGATACCTGACTTTTCTGGTTCCGGCATTGATCATGACTTACTATTCGGTTATCGGCGGATGGATTACAAAATATTTCTGCACGTATCTTGTCTCAGATGGTTCTATACTGTCACAGGACAGCTATTTTACATCCTTTATCACTTCCAAGGTTTCGCCGATCGTATTCATGCTGCTGTTTCTGGCTTTAACTGCCTGGGTTGTATACCGTGGTGTGGAAAAGGGAATCGAAAAATTTTCACGTTTCATTATGCCTGGACTGATCCTGCTGATCCTTGGCATTGCAATTTTTTCTCTGACGCTTTCGTATACCGATGCAAATGGAACGGTTCGCACCGGACTGCAGGGACTTAAAGTTTATTTATATCCGGATTTCAGTTCGCTGACCGTGAAACGTTTTCTGGGTGTGCTTCTTGATGCGATGAGCCAGTTATTTTTCTCCCTGAGTGTTTCGATGGGAATCATGGTTACTTATGGATCTTATGTGAAAGATGATGTCGATCTGAATAAATCAATCAATCAGATTGAAATCTTTGATACCGGCGTGGCATTTCTTGCAGGAATGATGATCATACCGGCTGTGTTTGTATTTCTTGGAACAGACGGAATGGCTTCCGGCCCGAGCCTGATCTTTATTTCGCTGCCAAAAGTATTCGCATCCATGGGTGCGATCGGCAGAATCATTGCCATTGCCTTCTTCCTGATGATGGGCTTTGCTGCCCTGACTTCCTGTGTATCGGTTATGGAAACTCTGGTCGCAAACTGCATGGAAATTTTCCATAAGTCACGCCAGAAAATGTGTGCTGTCATCGGAATTTATTCTCTTGTTACCGCAGTGCTGATCTGCCTCGGCTACAATGTACTTTATTTTGAAGTAAAACTTCCAAACGGAACCGTCGCACAGCTTCTGGATATCATGGATTACATAAGCAACAGCTTCCTGATGCCGTTCATCTCACTGCTGACCAGTATTCTGATCGGCTGGGTTGTAGGGCCTAAGCTGATCATTGATGAAGTAGAACGAAATGGCGAACATTTCAGACGTGCAAAACTATATTGTTTTATGATCCGCTATGCTGTACCGGTTGTGATGCTGATCCTGTTTCTTGTTTCAACCGGCATCATATAAGAATATACTGCCTGCTTCAGATAATTTATTTCAATTATGCAGAATATCCCACAGAAAAATCTGTGGGATATTTCGTATTTATATAGGAATGATGAAAAGAGATTTGTATTATTTTTTGATGGTTACTTTTTTTGCAGTACTCCATGCAGTACAGATCTGTTTGCCATTAGAGTCTTTACTGAAAGCCCTTACTCTTACATAATAGGTTTTTCCTTTTTTCAGTCTTTTGATTGTTATGCTGTTCTTTTTGATTTTTACATTTTTCGCACTCTTCATGGATTTTTTCAGGGAATACTGCACCTGATATCCTTCTGCACCAGCTACTTTTTTAACGGTAACGATTGCTTTTCCGGCTTTTTTACTCTTTACAGATTTCACAGCTGCTTTCTTTGCTGCCATTTTTGCTGCCTGAAGATCTTTCTTTGCTGCTTCTACTTCTGCTTTTGCTTTTGCAATCTCTGCATCTTTTGCTGCATTCTGTTTCTGCAGTTCTTCCAGATTTTTCTTTGCTTCTTCAAGATCCTTCTTTGCCTGATCCAGATTTTCTTTTAAAGTACGTTCTGTTGTGATCTCTGATTTATTTACTGTCTGATAATTTGTCAGATCACCGCAGAGTGCTGTGTAAGATCTTGTTGTTGTACCGTAAATTCTTGCCATATCTCTTGACTGCATAATGACTTTCAGGTTGTTGATCGCACTCTTCTGCACATCACCAAGGCAAATATTGTTGTTTTCTTTGTAAGTACCTTTATAAACAATGGTTTTTCCATCTTCGCTTACAGATGCCACATCTGTCGTAACCGGTGTTTTATAGTTTCCTGTTCCAGCCCAGAAATTTGCCTGATACTCTCTGTAAATTTCCTGTCCGTTTACCAGAATCTTTCCATCCTCACCTACACTTGCTGTGTAGTCATCTCCCAGTTTTGCTTCCGCTGTCTGTGTTCCATCCGCTGAAACTTCAAAATCGCCCCATGCTGCTGATTTATAACTGAACATATACATCAGTTCATCTTTCAAACCAATCTGTCCGTTTGCTTCAAAGGTCGGTTTTACATCTTCTGCACCTATGATAATTTCGTTTGCTTTGGATGCTCCGCCCGGCATGATCAGGTCATTTCCTGCATGCATGGATGTGGATGGGTGAGATACACCGCCGTTCCAGTCGGTCATGATCAGACCTTCAAATCCCCATTCACCGCGTGCAATATTGGTATTCATATCATAAGAGTCTGCCGCCGGAACGCCATTGATCTGGTTGTAGGATGTCATGATGGACATTGGTTTGGATTCTTTTACTGCAATTTCAAAACCTTTCAGGTAAATTTCACGCAGAGTACGTTCGCTTACGATCGTGTCAACTGCATTACGGTTACTTTCCTGGTTATTTGCTGCGAAATGCTTCAGGCATGCACCAACACCCGGTGTTTCCTGAACGCCCAGTGTGCAAGCTGCTGCCATAACACCGGATACAACCGGATCTTCTGAATAGTACTCAAAGTTTCTTCCGCAGAGCGGATCACGGTGAATATTCTGAGAAGGTCCGAGCAGAAGTGTGATGTTCATTTCATCAACCTCTTTACCAAATGCAACACCGATACGTTTTACAAGGTCGGTATCCCAGGTCTGAGCCTGTACATAACTTACCGGCCATGCGGTACAATACTGGTACAGTGTCTGTTTTTCATCGCTTCCTTCAATGGTCGCATCAAATTTCTGTGCTACTCGTACACCTCCAGGGCCGTCTGCAAGAACGATGCCCGGAATGCCATACTGATCGTAAACGGTTGTCTCACCTGCTGCACCTTTTACCGTAGAAGAGTTGCTTCCAACGATCGGAGAATTTTCATTGGCAACGCCCCATCCGCTTCCGCAGTTCAGAGCCGCCAGTTCTTCTACACTCATCTGTGCGACAAATTCGCCCATCGTAGCTTTTCCTTCAATGACATCTTTTAAAGTAGAATCTTTCTTTTCTACCACTTCTACTTTTTCGTACGGCTGTGTTGCTTCATAAGCAGCATCTGTTGTGTAAGTGGTTACTTCTTCATTTTCATATGCAGATGCATGGTCTTCTGTCTTAATTTCAGAAGCATCAACTTTGATAACCGGAGCTGCTTCTTTTTCTGCTTCCTCTGTTGGATAACTGTAGCCCTCTTCCGGTTTGCTCCATTCTACCAGATCTTCGCCGTCCGGAACTTCCATCTGGTTGGAAAGCTGTTCAGTCAGTGTGGTGTCATCCACTTCAATGGTTGCCTCAACACTGGTATTTCTGGAAGAATCACCGACACGCACATAGTATTTTCCTTTATCCAGAATATAAGCTGCCTGGTCTTCATTATAATATGCCATGTCTTTTGTATCATAAGAAATCGTCAGAATCTGCGATTCGCCCGGTGCAAGTTCATCCGTTTTTGCAAATCCGCCAAGTTCCTGATATTCTTTCTCTGCCTCTGCAGAATCCGGTGCGGAATAATAAACCTGTACGATTTCTTTTCCGCTGTAAGTGCTGCCGGTATTAGTAACTTTTACTTTTACGGTAACTTTATCGGCATCTGCTGTCACAGACTGTGTCTCAATTTTGAAATCTGTGTAGGAAAGTCCATAACCAAACTCGTATTTCGGTGTGATATTAAAGGTATCAAAATAGCGGTAGCCGACATAAATACCTTCGTTATAAACTTCTTTCTTGACGTTTCCGTCTGCATTTGCAAAGGTATCTGATGCCGGATAGTCACTGTAGTTTTCTGCCCAAGTATCTGCCAGTTTTCCGGATGGGGTTACGGCTCCGGTCAGAACATCCAGAAGTGCGTTGCCGCCTTCCTGACCTGCCTGTCCCATCAGAAGCATTGCATCCAGTCCGTTAATCTCGTTATAGAATTTTGTATCCATAATACCGCCGACATTCAGAACAACGATGGTCTTTTTAAAGGACGCTGCCACACGCTCCAGATTTTCACGTTCGAGATCCGTCAGATAATAATCACCAATATCATAAGATTCTCCATTGTAAGTTCCCTTCGTCCCTGTCAGTGTACGGTCGGTGCCTTCACCTGCATTACGGCTGATCACATAGATGGCTGTATCAGAATCTGCGGAAGCATCTGCCAGCTCTTCATCCGTGATCTCCATCTCAGGGAATTTGAAGCAGTTCATCGTACTGTTTCCTTCAATTTTGTGCTGTGCATCATAAGCATCTGCATATGCATCGAGCATATCAGAGTTTACGATATCATAGCCGGCTTTTTTAAAGGTATTATAAATGTGGATATTATAACGTTCATTCAGATCTACATCCCAGGAACCACCTCCGGAAAGTCCTCCGTTGAACGGGTCACCGGAACCAAATCCGCCTTTGATGGTACGAACCGCACCGCTTCCGAACAGTGCCAGTTTTTTTGTCTTCAAAGGAAGTGTATGGTTTTCATTTTCCAGCAGAACCATACCCTGTCCGGCTGCCTCTCTTGCCAGTGCCGCATTGTCAATCTCCCGCTGTGTGATCTCATCACTTGTACTAGCTGCCAATGCAGAAGAACACGGTGCTGCGACCATACTCACTGCCAGTGCCGCTGCCATGGCACTTCTGATTTTTCTGTTACGTTTTTTCATTCTTTGCTCCTCCTTTTGCCCGTTTATACGTTTTGCTCTATGATTATAAATTTTACACAATTTTCTTTTGATTTTCCATGTAAAATTATACGTTTTACTTGTAAATTTTTATTATGCATCAGAATATACAGTCAGATTAATCAAAAACAGCAGAGGTTTTTATCTCCTCTGCTGCTCTTTTTGAAAAAATTACGGTTTAAAATTCCCGCTCGCCCATTTCTTCCAGAAATGCCAGATAGCCTTTAAATGCTTCATAGATATCTGCTTTGCTTGTCACTTCGAACGGTGCGTGCATGTTCTGCACTGCCACGCCGCAGTCAATGACCTCCATTCCGTAGTTTGCCAGGATATAAGCGATCGTTCCGCCTCCGCCCTCATCAACTTTTCCAAGCTCGGCTGTCTGGAAAGCCGCCTCATTTTCATCAAGGATCTTGCGGATTCTTGCGATGTATTCTGCATTTGCATCGTTGGAACCGGATTTTCCTCTGGAACCGGTAAATTTATTGAAGGTCAGTCCTTTGCCGAAAAAGGCACTGTTTTTCTTTTCCATGACGGCCGGATAATTCGGATCGTAAGCTGCACTGACATCAGAAGATAACATTCTGGAACTCTGAAGTGCTCTGCGTACTTTCAGTTCGCTGTAATCTCCGGCTGCATCCATGATCTCTGCCACTGCATTTTCAAAAAATCTGGAGTGCATACCGGTCGCACCGACGCTGCCGATCTCTTCTTTATCTACCAGCAGGCATACGCAGGTGTACTGCGGTTTGTCAAGCTCAAACATTGCCCGGTAGGATGGGTAGGCACACACTCTGTCATCCTGGCCATAGCCCATGATCATACTCTCATCCAGTCCATAATTTCTTGCATTTCCGGCCGGAACAGCTTCCAGTTCTGCAGAAATAAAATCGGTTTCTTCTATATTATATTTCTCTTTTAACAGCTGAAGGATCTGTTTTTTGACCGGCTCTTTTTCTTCGCCGGAAAGCGGTATACTGCCGACTAAGATATTAAGGTCTTCGCCTTCTACCACTTCATTGCCACGTTTTTCCATCTGTTTTTTGCCAAGATGCGGAAGCAGATCGGAAATGCCGATAACCGGATCGGATGGATCTTCACCCAGTGCAATCTCCACGCTTGTTCCGTCTTTTTTTGCCACAACACCGTGCAGTGCCAGCGGCATTGCAACCCACTGATATTTTTTGATTCCGCCGTAGTAGTGTGTTTCCAGCATCGCCAGACCATCGCTCTCGTAAAGCGGATTCTGCTTCAGGTCCAGTCTCGGAGAATCAATGTGAGCTCCTAAAATATTCATGCCCTTTTCCATAGGTTCTTTTCCGATATGGAACAGTGCCAGTGTTTTTCCCATGATGGAAACATAAACTTTATCGCCGGCCTGCAGTTTTTCGCCGGATCTGCGAACTTCTTTCAGACTCCTGTAACCTTTTGCTTCTGCTTCTTTTAAAATCTCTTTTACACATTCTCTCTCTGTCTTGCATTTTGAGAGAAACGTTCTGTATTCTTCACAGAAATCATATACTTTCTTTCTGTCTTCTTCCGTATAAGATTCCCAGACTGTTTTCTCATTCATTGCTTTTACCTCCTACATTTCCCGTCCTTTTTTGACGCAGGCTTTCATTGCTTCGATCACAGCACTTCGCATGCCCTTTTCTTCCAGAACACGCACTGCCTCAATCGTTGTGCCGCCCGGTGAGCATACCATGTCTTTAAGTTCACCGGGATGTTTGCCTGTCTCCAGCACCATCTTTGCACTGCCAAGGACTGCCTGTGCTGCGAAACGATATGCCTGTGCACGCGGCATACCATCCGCAACAGCCGCATCTGCCATCGCTTCAATAAACATAAAGACATATGCCGGTGAACTTCCGCTGACGGAAACAACCACATCGATCAGACGCTCCGGAAGCATTTCTGCTTTTCCGCAGCTCTCAAGGATTTTCAGCACATCCTGCATCTCTGCGTCTGACACTTCTTCGTTGCAGCACACGCCGGTCATGCCTTCCCCGACCAGGGCCGGTGTATTCGGCATGCATCTTACCAGTTTTACTTTTTTGCCAAACTGTTCTTTCAGCCATGCCAGTGTTTTTCCAGGTGCAATGGAAATGATAATTTTCTTTTCATCCACTGCATCTTTAATCTCATGGATCACTTCTTCATAAAAAATCGGTTTTACTGCCAGCACCAGTACATCCGCACTTTTCGCTGCTTCTATATTATCTGCTGTTACCTGAATTCCATAAGTATTTCTGGCATTTTCTCTGCTCGCCTCGCTCTTTGCCGTCGCGATCACATCTTCTTTTGCACAGATTTCATTTTTTAAAATGCCGCCAAGCATGGCTTTCGCCATATTTCCGCAGCCGATAAATCCAAGTTTCATCGCTTTTCGCCTCCTGTAAATCCAGAACTTCTGTTTCTGATAATGCCAAGTTGTACAAGTTACTTTGTTAGATAAAGTAATTCTCAGCTATCATGCCAGAGACAGATTTTTCCGTTTCTGACATCACATATATACTTTAGCAAATCAAAGTACCATGGTCAAGCCTCACCTGTGTTCGACTTAAAGCAGAACTTGCTTGATTTTCTCATCTTGAGTCGCTATACTAAGAATGCCGGGTTTATCGATACCCGTTACCTAATTTACAAAGGAGCAATTTTCATGCAAAAAGACGCTGCTTATATGAAACTGATCGAGGAAATCTCACTGAACGCCTGGCCGTCCCACAAGATTGAGCTTTATGACGGCTGGCTGATCCGGTTTTCTCATAATTATACTTACCGTACCAACAGTGTGGAACAGGTTGGTGACTCCTTGATTCCGATTGAGGAGAAAATTGCTTACTGCGAGGCTCAGTACCGCAATTACCACACACCGTCTAATTTCAAGATCAATCCGCTTCTGGATTCGTCTTTTGATAAGCTTCTGGAAGAAAAAGGCTATGAGATCCGCCATACTACCGAGGTTATGACGATGCCGATGACAAATTTTCATCCTTATCCGGCAGAATCCGTAGAATATGAATATTATGGAAGGAATTCAAATCTACCTTCTTCTGTTTTTTATCCGGGACATATCGCTGTCCAGCTCCGCGACCGGATCACGGACGAGTGGATTGAGTCGCTGTTTCGTCTGAACGGCACGACCAGACCGACGCTTCGCCGCATTGTACCATCGATGTTCAAAGCGATCCCGAAAGAGACGATCGTCGCCTGTATTGAAATCGAAGGCCGCATGGTTGCCTCAGGTCTTGGTATTCTCGACCGCGGACACATCGGACTGTATGCGATCTATGTCGATGCAAGCTGCCGCAGAAAGCATTTCGCACGTGCGATCTGCAGTTCGATCCTGACCGAGGCTCAGAAAAAAGGTGCGACACACGCTTATCTTCAGGTTGTAAAAGGAAATACTGCCGCTAAAAATCTGTATACATCACTGGGATTTGAGGATTTTTATACTTACTGGTTCCGTTCCAAAGAAGTCTGAAGAAGAATCAAAAAATAAACAAACACACGAAAGGACATTATTATGTGGATTGCTGAAAACTGGAAAGATTACGAAGTGCTTGACACTTCCAAAGGAGAAAAACTGGAACGCTGGGGAGATTATACTCTGGTTCGTCCGGACCCGCAGGTTATCTGGGATACTCCGAAAACACTGAGAGGCTGGAAACGCCCGAATGCACACTATCATCGCAGCAAACGCGGCGGCGGTGAGTGGAAATTTTTTGATCTCCCGGAACAGTGGAGTATTCACTATCAGAAACTGGGGCTGACCTTTCAGTTAAAACCTTTCAGTTTCAAACATACCGGTCTGTTCCCGGAACAGGCTACTAATTGGGACTGGTTCTCTGAAAAGATCAAAAAAGCCGGACGCCCGATCAAGGTTCTGAATCTCTTTGCCTACACCGGTGGAGCTACCCTGGCCGCTGCCGCTGCCGGAGCAAGCGTTACACACGTAGATGCCTCCAAAGGAATGGTTACCTGGGCAAAAGAAAATGCACGTTCTTCCGGACTTGGAGATGCACCG
>ENA-OOZN01002271-OOZN01002271.1-human-gut-metagenome-genome-assembly--contig:-NODE-2271-length-10505-cov-5.681914_pt1 | contig 10505 bp, 10 predicted proteins | sample MGYA00241187_ERZ501397 | MGnify/ENA primary metagenome ERZ501397 (study PRJEB25962, sample SAMEA2042921) | human gut metagenome | biome: human gut; feature: human-associated habitat; material: faeces... | reverse complement strand
GGGTTCTGCTGTCTTATGCAAGAAATAAAAAATGGAATTGATAGAACCCACCTAAAAAAGATAAGGAAAGACTGTACGAATGAAACGGACATCCGGCATCATCCTCTCCCTCCTGCTCCTCCTCTCCCTGTCCCTGCCGGCACAGGAGAGGGACCGGACCGAATTGGAACAGGCACTCCGCACCCTCGTCGAAAGGAAGCGGGCGGAGACGGGCATCGCCGTCATCCTGAACGGAACGGATACCGTCACGGTAAACGACGCCGGGCGGTATCCCATGATGAGCGTCTTCAAATTCCACCAGGCACTCGCGGTGGCAGACTTCCTCGACCGGAACGGCCTGCCGCTCTCCACGCCCCTGCCGATTCGGGAAAGCGACCTGCTGCCCGACACCTATAGTCCGCTACGGGATGCATACCCGCAGGGCGGCATCGAGATGAGTATCGGGGAGCTGCTCGTCTACACGCTGCAACTGAGCGACAACAACGCCTGCGACCTCCTTTTCAGATACATCGGCGGTCCGACTGCCGCCGACCGGTATATTCGTACACTGGGAATCGAGGGATTCGCCGTCGAAGCGACGGAAGAGGAGATGCACCGCGACCTGACAGCCTGTTACCGAAACTGGAGCCATCCGCTCGATGCGGCACGGCTGCTGGAGATGCTGATTACCCGCCCCCTGTTCCGGGACGCCTCCCTGCAGGAGTTCATCATCCGAACCATGACGGGATGCAATACGGGACCGGAACGGCTGCCGAAACCGCTGGCCGCCACGGGAGCGGTTATCGGCCACAAGACCGGCAGCGGCGACCGGAACAGCACCGGAGCCCTCATCGGAACGAATGACATCGGATTTGTACAGTTGCCCGACGGCCGGCACTACACGATTGCGGTATTCGTCAAGGATTCGCAGGAGAGTCTGCAGGAGACCGAACGGATAATCGCGGAAGCATCCGACATCGTCTATCGATACATGGAACGGCAGGAATAATCTCACGTCCGCACTGCCGCTCTTTTCACGCACGGGAGGCAACGGTCTCCGGACAGCATAAGTATCACGCCGACCGGTACCGCTTCAACAACCGCTGCCGGAGTCCCTCCGGCAGCCATCGGAAACCAGTCTATTCCCGGATGCCCGTACCACAACGAACCGGGGCGGCGCACATGCGCCGCCCCGGTCATTCGGCCGATACCGGAGCTTACATGACTATCGCACCGAGCAGACTGCGGAGCAGGAAGACGGCTGCCACCGTAAGGATGGAGTAGAGTTCGGGGAAAGCGGCGAGGATAAGCGTATTACCCATCACGTTGTGCCCGTTACCGATGGCCGCTATACCGTTGGCGCATATCTGTCCCTGACGTACGGAGCTCAGCAGACAGACCAGGCCGACCAGCAGCCCCATACCCAGGATGGCGGCGGCCTGCAACACGGTGATACCCGGTGTCAGGTAGTTCTTCACGAGGAAGAAGCAGACAAAACCGTACAGACCCTGCGTACCGGGAAGCGCGGTAAGTATCATGTAACTGCCGAACGCCCCCTTGTTCTTCTTCATCGCCCCGATGGCGGCGTTCGCCGGATAGGAAACGCCGAAAGAACTTCCGATACCCGACAAGGCCACCATGAGCGCTATGCCGATGTAAGCAACATAAATTGGTTCCATAATGTTTTTGTTTTTAGTTTGATAATTATTTCGTTACAATTATTTTTCTGCTTTTCTGAGCGGAGAGAACTCCCGCTGCGTACTTTCAAAACCGGCGTTCTTGTAGAACTCCACGAAGGTCAGACGCATCGGATGTACGAAAGCACCGAGCGCTGACATGAAGAGATTGATGCTGTGCCCGAAGAGCAGGATGATGATGGCCACTATCTGGCTCACGACCACGGGCATGTCGGCCGTAAGACCGAATGCGAGGTCATTGAAGACCAGTGCGAGCGTACCGCCCGACAGGCAGAGTGCGAAGAGCCGGATATAACTCAGCACATCGCCCAGCAAGCCCGTGACGTTGTTGTAGGTATTCCAGAGTCCGCTGCCGAAATTGACCAGCGGGTTCTTCTCCGGATTGTGGAGAAACAGCATCAGCACCGCACCGACGCCCATCACGATATAATAGACCGGGGAAGGCAATACGATTCCCACTCCCGGCAGGAACATCATGCCGAGCCCGCCGACGAGTATCATGAGCCATCCGAGCGTTCCGAGCGAATATTTGAATCCGAAGCGGCGCGACACATTGACGATGTTGAGCACCAGCGCGAAAATTATTTGCACGAGACCGAGCCCCAGCGACAGCGTAAAGAGCATGTCCGTATCGAAAAACTTTTCGCGCATGCCGGCGAACATCTTCACACCGGCAAGCTGTACCCCGAAAAACGAACCGGCCAGAAACCCGAAAAGCACCGAAGCGAGACCGCAAAGCAGCGTCAGGTTGGCTATCTGTTTCATGGCAGTCGTCTTTTTCCTGCGCAGGAAGAACGAAGCCAGCACGAGAATCAGTCCGTAACCGGCATCGCCGAGGCAGAACCCGAAAAATATCATATAGAAAGGTCCGAAAAAAGCGGTCAGGTCCATCGTTCCGTATTTCGGAAGCGCATAGAACTGTCCGATGACCTCGAACGGATTGACGAACCGGTTGTTTTTCAGAACGACGGGAGTATTGTCCTGCGGCGTAGGCTTCTCCTTGAAATAGACGACATCCGGATATTCCTCCAACAGCTCGTCCACCCGCGCCGAAGTCTCCTGCGTGGCCCAGCCCTCCATGATAACGAGCCGGTTCTCCACCTCGCGGCTGCCCGCCGCACGACTGAAATCGAACCGTTCACGGAGCCGTTCGCCATGTGCCTCGATGGCATCGCGCGAAGCATACGCACGGGCCATTACCGCCCGCAGCTCATCCATCTGCGCCTCCATGGCCGCTATCTCCCGGCGTTTTCCGGCAGCGGTCGTTTCCGGTGCCTTCTGTTCCTGTGCATCGAACGGAATCTCTCCGCCGTCGGGTGCGACGACCACGAAATAAGTGCGTCCCTCCCGTTCGGCTACCGGTTCCACGATAATCGCATCGCCGGCCGCCCGCCGCACAGCCGCAAATTCGCTGTCATAAACAGAGAAAAAGCGCAGCACCACTCCATCCTCCGCAAGTTTTTTCACCGCTTCCGGCGAAAAGTCGCCCCAAACGGCCAACTCGTCCGCCTCCCTGCGTGCCTTCTCCAGCCGCCCCTTCAACTCCTCGATGGCAGCCGAAGCCTGCAGGTATTGCCTGAAAGCCTCCTCCCCGTCGCTGAAAGGCTCGCCCGGCTCAAATCCCTCCTCTTTGGCGAGTTCGGCGAAACAGCTCTTCGCCGCACGGTGCTGTTCGAGTTCGGCCAGCATTGCCCGCTCCTCGCCGTTCGCTTCCCAGCCCGTGGTCGTTATATCGACCAGACCGAGCTCCTGCAGCGCCGCGAGAAACTCCTTTTGCCTCTCATGATAGAGCACAAAAGTATATTTGCTCATCTTCACTATCATACGGCTTCCGGTTCCTGTTGTTCGTGTTTGCTCTTCACTATCTTCTGTGCGCTCTTGGAGAGGTTCTCCTCATCCTCCAGAAAGCGCCTTATCTTGAGAATGGCGGCTTCATAACCCGGTATCTGCACCTTTTCGTACAGGTTTACCTTCTGGGTGGTCTTCTTGCGGGCATGGTCGAGCACCTCCATACGGCGCATATAGACCTCGGACTCGATACCCGCCTGCGCAACCTCCTTGAGCAGGGCGATGCCGTCGGCATACCACACCGGACTGCTGAACAGGTCGTAATCCTTCTCCTCGAAATCGACCGCGCCGAGAACCGGCACATTCACGCCGGCTATCTTCGACATGCGCAGGTCCACCCCCTTCACCGTCAGCAGACCGGGGTCGAATTCGCCCCAGAGCGCCGACATGTATTCATACCGGCCGAGCAGCGCCTCCATGCGCTCCTGCGCATCGGCAGCCGCATCGCGCGCCTTCTTCACCTCCAGCCGCAGCGCCGACTCCTTGCTTTTAATGGTCGGAAGGGCACGCTGGCGCATCTGGAGCTTCTTGCGCATCTCGCCGAGCGACGTCTTGTTATATTGAAATTTAATTGCCATAGTTCTTCTCTTTTTCCCATTGCGTACGGCGCCAGCGTTCCACGGCGCCCAGCAGCAACGTACTTCCGCCCAGCAGACATACCGCAGCGGCACACCACATCCACACCGAAGCGTCCCAAAGCGTACCATTCACCCCTTTGACAAGAACGACCACCGCCAGCAGCTTGATACCCTGCCACAAACCGTATCTCCACGGCGGCATCGCCGTCTCCGCCGGCCGTACCGCATACCGACGCTCCCTGAGGTCGATACCGCCGACAAGCAGGGTACCGCCCCCTGCAACGAACACCCCTATCAGCAGGAGCAGCACGAGGTCGTGTCTATCGTATTCGGACAGCAACATGACCGTCACGACAATGAGTACCCAATATGCCGTACTCACCATCAAACCGTACAACCAACTGTCTCCGCTTCTTTTCATATATCCGATTCCGTAACCGGTTCCTAACGGCCGTCTCGCGCCTGTTTCTCTTCTCCACCCTGTCGGTTACGCTCCTTCCGCCTTTCGAGGATGCCGAAAATCAGCGTTCCCGCCGCAAGCGTCACCACCCAAACCGCTATCGCAGGCATCCATTGCCCCTTTTCGGGAAATCCTCCTGCGACCAGCATCGGCACATGCACAAGCACCAGCATGACGACACTCGTCAACAAACCGTACAACCAGCAATTCATGCGCCCCGCCATATTCCGTTCAGGCTGTCCGGGGCCAATACTTCTCGGTCAGCGCCTCCTTGATGGCGACCTCGCTCTTGGTAAAATATTTCGCGAAGAGCCGCCATGCCGTATCGAGCATCTCGGTAATTTCGATATTGACGTCGATGGCCAGCAGCTTTTCGGAATACTCCTTGGCGAACTTCAGCGTCCGTTCGTCGTAATCGGAGAGGTCGAAGCCGTTCTCCAGCTTGGTCTTGGCGTTGGCCGCATCGGAATAGAGCCGCACCGCGGCATTCATCACCTGCGGATGGTCCTCGCGGGTCTTCTTCCCTATCACAAGCTGTTTCAGACGTGAAAGGCTTCGGAAAGGGTCTACGATAACCTTGCCCGTATCGCTGTCTTTACGCAGGAAGAGCTGTCCCTCGGTGATATACCCCGTATTGTCGGGCACGGCATTGGTAATGTCGCCGCCCGAAAGGGTGGTCACGGCAATGATGGTTATCGAACCGCCGTTGGGAAGCTGCACGGCCTTCTCGTATATCTTCGCCAGGTCGGAATAGAGCGACCCCGGCATGGAGTCCTTCGAGGGTATCTGGTCCATACGGTTCGACACGATGGCCAGCGCATCGGCATACAGCGTCATGTCCGTCAGCAGCACGAGTACCTTTTCGCCCTTGTCCACGGCGAAATATTCGGCCGCAGTGAGCGCCATATCGGGCACCAGAAGCCGTTCCACAGGCGGGTTCTCGGTCGTGTTCACGAAACATACGATGCGGTCGAGCACCCCGGCATTCTCGAACAGATTCTTGAAATAGAGATAGTCGTCGTTGGTCATGCCCATACCGCCGAGGATGATTTTATCGGCCTGCGCACGCAGCGCCACATCGGCCATCACCTGGTTGTAGGGCTGGTCGGGGTCGGCGAAAAAAGGTATCTTCTGCCCGGAAACTATCGTATTGTTCAGGTCGATACCGGCGATACCGGTGGCGATGAGTTCCGAAGGCTGGATACGTTTGAAGGGGTTCACCGTCGGGCCGCCTATCTCCCGTGCCTCGCCCTCCACCGGCATGCCGCCGTCGAGCGGATTTCCGTAGGCATCGAAGAATCGGCCCGCCAGTTCGTCGCTCACCTTCAGCACCGGCGGCTCGCCGTGGAAAACCACCTCCGCATCGGTGGCGATACCCTCCGTTCCCTGAAATACCTGCAGCGTGATGTCGTCGCCCGAAATGCGCACCACCTGAGCCAGCTTGCCGCCGACGGTGGCCAGCTCGTCATTGCCGACGCCCTGCGCCCTGACCGTCACGGTGGCTTTGGTAATGTTGTCTATCTTGGTGTATATTTTCTGAAATGCTTTCGTTGTCATGACAGTGACGGATTTATTTGTTTGACTCCTTCGCGGCGACCATCTCGTCGATTCGCGCACGGTATTCGGCGAACTTGTCGCTCTCCCATTCGGAATAGTTGAGCTGTTTGAAAAGGTTGATGAGCGATTTGTAGAACTCGACGCAGCTCTGGAAATCGTCGAAACCGAATTTGCGGTCGCAGATGTCGAGTACGAGATTGTACATGTACCGCTGTCTGTCGAGCGGCGTATTGGCATCCACCGCATCGAAAGCATCCTGCTGCAATATCACGAAATCTATCAGCTCGCTCTTCCAGAAGCGGTCGTGGTACTCCACCGGCACACCGTCGTCGCCGAGAATGTCAATCTGCTCGGAGGCCTCCTTGCCGCGCTGGACGATGGTCTTGCCTCTGTTCACGAGGTCCACCCATCCCGGTTCCACCCGTTCATCGAGGTATTCGATTATCTCCGGATATTCGAGGTATTTGGAGTAGCTGTCCAGCGGGTCGATGGCCGGATAGCGCTTGCTGTCGGCACGCTGCTGCGAAAGGGCGTAAAAACAGCGGGCCGCCTTTTGGGTGGCCTCCGTCACCGGCTCCTTCAGGTTACCGCCCGCCGGCGACACCGTACCGAGGAAAGTCACCGAACCCGTCGCACCGTTGCGCAGGTGCACCAGTCCGGCACGGGCGTAAAAATTGGATATGACGGCCGAGAGGTCCATCGGAAAGGCGTCCTGTCCCGGAAGCTCTTCCAGACGGTTGCTCATCTCGCGCAGCGCCTGCGCCCAGCGCGAGGTGGAGTCGGCGAGAATCAGCACCTTCAGCCCCATGGCCCGGTAATACTCCCCGATGGTCATTCCCGTATAGACGGACGCCTCGCGCGAGGCGACGGGCATGTTGGAGGTGTTGCAGATGATAGTCGTCCGCTCCATCAGCTTGTGTCCCGTATGGGGGTCGTCCAGATGGGGGAACTCCGCGAAGATTTCCACCACCTCGTTGGCGCGCTCCCCGCAGGCAATCATGATGATGATGTCGGCCTCGGCCTGCTTGGCGATAGCGTGCTGCAACACCGTCTTACCCGCACCGAAAGGCCCGGGAATGAATCCCGTACCGCCGTCGGCTATCGGATTGAAAGTATCTATCGGCCGGACACCGGTTTCGAGTATGCGCGAAGGACGCGGCTTGGACACATACGCCTTGATGGGACGCTTCACCGGCCACTTCTGCACCATCGTCACCGGATGTTCCCCGCCCTGCGCATCTTCGAGCACGGCCACAGTATGGTTGATATTATACTCTCCTGCTCCGGCCACGCTGCGGACGGTATAGCTACCCTCGAACGCGAAAGGCACCATTATCTTGTGCATTATCCACTGCTCCTTCACCTCGCCGAGCCAGTCGCCTGCCTCTACCCGGTCGCCCGGTTTGGCCAGCGGACGGAACTCCCAGAGTGTCTCCTCGTTCAGCGGCGAGGTACGCTGCCCGCGCCGGATGAACAGACCGTCCATATCGGCCAGGTCGTTCTGCAGACCGTCGTAATTCTTCGAGAGGATGCCCGGTCCGAGCGTGGCTTCGAGCATGTGCCCCTCGAACTCCACCTCGGCCCCCATCCGCAGGCCGCGGGTACTGTCGAACACCTGTATATAGGCATCGTCGCCGACGACCTTGATGACTTCGGCCATCATTCTCACCTCGCCGAGCTTCACGGTGGCTATCTCGTTCTGTGCCACCGGCCCCTCCGTCTTCACGATAACGATGTTGGAAATGATGCCGGTTACTTTACCTTTCGTTTTCATATCTGTCTCTTTGTTTTTGTCGGTTTACATGTCGGGCAGCGTTCCGGACGCCGTCAGACCCTCCACGAGTCTGCCGAGCATCTCCCGTCCGCGCTGCGGGTCGAGCGCCGCCCACCGGTGGATGATATTCACCTTGACCAGATAGCCGAGGATGAAATCCAAATCGAAATAGTTCGTCAGGGTGAGTTCGTCGGCCATTTCCCAACGGACGGCATCCATCCGGTTCTCCTTCTCCACCAGATTGCTGTCGTCGGCCACGGCAAGCATCACGCGGTCCACATAAGCGACTTCTCCCTTGATTCCGAAATCGGCTGCGGAGCTGCGTGCGAGCGCACTCTCTATATCGCCCGTACCCACGATGACCTCCGCCACGGGAATCCCGCGACGCCGTGCGGCGAATGCGGCCGCTATGTTACGCAGTGTCCGGTCGAACTCCGCCCACCTCCTCATGAACTTCGACGACGACCGGGCGCACGCGGCATAATAGGCAGCGAACAGATTCCGTTCGAGAGACTTCTCCATATCCACCTCCTCGCTGACGTCCGTACCTTCCCCCTCCTTGTCGGCCGCATTGAAAGCGGTTATCACCCGGCCGAGGAAGAGGGGAAGCCGCGACGGGGAGACGAGCTCCTCCTGCAGCTCCTCGCGCGAAAGATTGCCCAACGCCGAGAAGTGCTCCCTACCGGCCCGGAGGCTGACGATATTCTCTATATCGTAATACGTATAGAACAGCTCCACCGTCCTGCGGTCACGCGCAGAGAGCTCCTCCTTTATCTCCGCGATGATGGCCGGGGCATCGAAACCCTTCTTCTCTGCATCGAGCGAATACTCCCTGAGCCCTGCGATGAGACAATAGTAATCTTTCCGAAACATATCGACCTATTTTTCGGCGTACAGCATTTTCGCCACCCGCTCCTTCAGAAATTCAGACAGCAGCGCCTCGAAATCGGCTTCGGAAAAGCTGATATAATATCCGCCGTTTTTTTCGCCTATCCGGAATCCGCTGCGGACACTGTCGGAATAACCGACCTCCACCCCCTGCGCCAGCAGGCTCTTGGCCGCGGCCTCGAACTCCTTGCCGAACCGCTCCTGCCACTCGGCCGGAAGCAGCGCCGAGAGCGTCACCTTTCCCGCCGAATCGGCGCGCCAGCCCGCCGCGACGGCGAGCAGCATCTCCCGCACGAATGCGGGGTCCACCGCCGCCTCATGCACCGGTCCGGAGAGGGTTTTGGCGATTATCATCTCCGAAATGTGCTCCTTGAGCGCACCGACGGCCTGACGCCCGGCCAAGGTCACTTCCGTCATGGTATTTCTGCGAAGCTCCTCCGCCTTGCGGCGGGCCTCCTCCACGACGGCGGCTGCCTTCTCCTCGGCCTCCCTTACGATAGCGTCGGCCTTCGCCTGCGCATCCGCTACGAGTCTCTCCGCATCGCTGCGCCCTTTGGCAAGCCCCTCCTCATAGAGCTTGTTGGTCAGTTCCTGAAGTTTGTTTTCCATGCTGTATATGTTTTATTATTCCTTGCACTGCACTCCTCATCCGCTACCGCGGATACCGGGGTAACGCCCGTCCTGCAAAAATAGTATCCGCCGGCGCACCCTTTCTGTCCTGTTCGGCCACGTTTTTGTCCGAAACATCACTCCTGATGGCCGGGACGAAGCAGGTCGGTCACCACTTTTACCGGAGTAAAGGTCGTCGCGGGAACCTCTACGAACAAGGTGTTCCAATCCGACATGGCACCGTTCCACAATCCAGGCAGCTCCATCGCCTTCAGCGGCTTTCCGTCCTTGGACTTTTCGGAGATGAATCCGGTCGAACGGTCCACATAGCGTGTCAGATCGTATTTGCGCCCCCTTGGGCCGCGCACGCCGCACACGATATCCACCGGATTGAAATGGGTGGCGCCGCCCATGACCGCTTCCCTCCGTTCAGGCGCTATCTGCGACGACTCGGCTATCTGCAGCGATACGAGCCCGTCGGCACTGCGTGCAAAGAACGGGCCTCCGCCCGGTTCCCCCTCGTTGCGCACCATGCCGCACACCCGTACCGGCCGGTCGAGCACCCGGCACAGAAACGCGACCCGGTCGGCCGCCGCACGCGCCCCGAATCCTTCGGGCAGTTCCACATGCAGGATATCGCGCACGAAAGCCTCCGCGGCATCGACGCCTTCGGCGGCAGGCGTCTCCTCTTCCAGCATTCTCAGGTAGCCGTGAATCTTCTCCTGCACTTCGAGGAGCAGCCCGGCCAGCGCCTTCTTGTAAACCACCGTATCGCCCCGACGGGAATCGGTGGTCACATTGTCTATATTCTTGATGAAAACGAGGTCGGCATCCATCTCGTTCAGGTTCTCAATCAACGCTCCGTGACCGGCCGGACGGAACAGAAGCGAACCGTCGCCGTTCCGGAAAGGCGTATTGTCCGGATTCACGGCTATCGTATCGGTCGAGCTTTTCTGTACCGACACGGTGACATCGTACTCCACACCGAACCGCTCGCCGTACTTCGGAAGCGCGGCATCGAACACTCTGCCGAAATCGCCGGCATGTTCGGGCGATACGGTAAAATGCACCGCCACCCGGCCCCCGCACGCCGCATACTGCGCCCCCTCGGTCAG
>ENA-OOZN01002268-OOZN01002268.1-human-gut-metagenome-genome-assembly--contig:-NODE-2268-length-10516-cov-1.523755_pt1 | contig 10516 bp, 14 predicted proteins | sample MGYA00241187_ERZ501397 | MGnify/ENA primary metagenome ERZ501397 (study PRJEB25962, sample SAMEA2042921) | human gut metagenome | biome: human gut; feature: human-associated habitat; material: faeces... | reverse complement strand
CTACTCCTTATGACAGGCTCATTTGCCCTTATGATTGTGCTGTTTTTGGCGTTTTCGGCTTGCTTGGACCTCGTGCATAAACTGTTGCCATCTGTGAGTAGTTTTACGCCGGACATTTCGATTGCAAGTCAGGATGACTCAAATTCTATAGACCGGGGTGTGTTAGAAGAAATTTCAGAAATATCCGGTGTAGATTCTGCTTATGGTATGATGATCAACATAGCGTATCCTGCTGAAATAAATGGAGAGGGAAAGACTGTCGATTTGTATTCTTATGGAGATGTCATGATGGACAGTGCAAAAAAATCTGTTGCAAGCGGAGACTTGTCAAAGGTTTATGGCAATTCCAGGTATGTACTGGCAATTTATAGTGAATACACAAGTTTGGATGTGGGCGATAAAATAAAAATTGGAGAAGAAGAACTGGAAGTTGCTTGTGTCCTGTCTGAAGGAGTAGGAAGTGTCAGTGGTTCCCCCGTTATCGTTTGCTCGGAAGAAACATATATGCGATTAACAGGGGAACGGAATTACGCTTTAATAAGCGTCGTATTGGGAAAAGATATATCCGAAGCATCTGTAAATAGAATCTTCGATTTGGCAGATGGAAATTTAGTAAATGACAACAGAGAAGAAAAAAGCGATGTCAACGGTTCTTATTGGGTGTTCCGACTTGCGGCATACGGTTTTCTTGCGATTATTTCTCTTATTACTGTGCTGAACATTATGAACAGTATTTCCATGGGCGTATCAGCAAGAATTAAACAATACGGTGCAATGCGTGCTGTTGGTATGGAAAGTCGACAGGTAACAAAAATGATTGCAGCAGAGGCAATTACCTATGCTGCCAGCGGCGCGATTGTGGGTATTGTACTCGGCTTGATGCTCCATCACCTGATTTATGTAAAAATCATTATCAGCCATTTTGGAGGAACGTGGAAAATCCCAGCTACGTCAATTGCTATGATTGTCCTGCTGATTTCGGTTTCCTGCATCCTTGCCGTTCGTGCCCCGGCAAAACGAATTCGCAATATGCCAATTACTGCAACAATCAACGAGTTATAAAATTTGAAATATCCTGCCGGATAGCAAAATATCTTGTCCGGCAGCGATATTTCCGAGAGACATAGTGGGGGATACAAGGATGTGCTGGATTTCTTTTGCAATATTCTTAATAGCACTGTTTGCATTTATTGGAATTATGGTGTGTGACCCTCGGACGCTGTGGAGTGGCTTTTCATTATTCTGGACTCTGGTATGCTTTGCACTGTTTGCGTTTATTTTACTATCGCAGTATACAGATCAGCTTGCGGAGCATGACTGGTTCATGGGTGTTTTGGTGTTCTTCTTTATTGTTGCCGTACTCTGCGCTTGCGCCTTTCCAGGACTTATAGATACTTACATCCAAATGGAAAACAGTAGCAAAATGAATAACACAAAAATCCTGAAGCAAGCCGTAAGACATATGGTTTGCTTCAGGATTTTGCACTTCTGTAATGTGTCATTACCTCAAGTATTGTTGAGAATACGATTTGCCTAATAAATATGCCTTTCTGCAAATATTTTCTTTGCAGTATAAATGGCATTTAAAACTTTGGGAAAACCGCTGTAAGGAATACACTGGATAAATGTCTCGATGATTTTTTCGGGAGAAAGTCCAACGTTAAGGGAGCCATTGATATGTACTTCTAACTGTGGTTCACAACCTCCGGTAGTCAGTAAACTTGTAATTGTTATTATTTCACGTTCCTGCATACTAAGTTCAGGCCGTGTATAGACATCTCCGAAAGCAAATTCTATGATGTATTTTCCTACATCCGGAGCAATATCTTGTAACGATTGTATGACATTTTCACCTCCGATACCATCAATCTCTTTAAGCTTCTCAGACCCCAGTTCAAAACGTGTGTTGCTCATTGCATTTACCTCCTGTAAGTTTTATAATTTGAGCATATGACTTAAACCATGGTTTAAGTCAAGAACAATTTGAGGTGATTTTAAAAATGTTAATTGGCGAGATTTCTGAAAAAACGAACCTGCCTGAAAGCACGTTACGGTATTATGAGAAAAAAGGATTAATCAAAGTAGCAAGAGACAGTGGTGGAAGGCGTGAATATGAGGAGAATGATATTGAATGGATTAAGTTTATCCGACGATTAAAAGAGACAGGTATGCTTCTCAGAGATATTCAGAAGTATTCTGAACTTCGGTATTGTGGAAAAAGTACAATGCCGCAGCGGATGAAAATATTGGAAGTACATAGAAAGTATGTGTTAGAACAGCAACAAAAATGGAATGAGTATTTACAGAATCTGGATGATAAAATTGAATTTTACAGACAAGCCATAAATGAACAGCCAGAAGGCAACGATTGATTTCTATATTTCTGATAAGAAAACAGCAGTGTATGCAATATTGTCCAGAGTTTGATATAATGCTTCTGGCTATGTATGAAATGAATGAAAACAGAATATTGATTGGAGAATATCAGATGGCAAATAAAGGAAAATTGAATAAAGAAGAACGAAAACGCCGCCGCCTTCAAAAAGGGAAACAGTGGCTACTTACCTATCAGGGCACACCGAAGCATATAGTAAAACATTACAGGGAAAGGTTCCATGTGGATTCTATGACAGCAGTAAAGGATTTACAGGAACTGGGTGTTAATTATACGCAGGAACAATTGGATAATATAAAACGGGCAGAAGAAGAACGATTAAAACAAAAGCGATCACAGAAAGAAAAAAAGAAACGTGAAAAGTATGCAATATATGAGGATTGTGATGATCGGTTTGCATTTATTGCCGGGTATACGTCTGGAGGAGCGTGATTTCTGCATTGTCTATTGACAAATTCAAAAGAGCTGTTGTTCCGTATACGATGCCCTTATGCATAGGGGCTCCGAGTATCAAGCCTACGATAAGAGAGCCACAACCGATTAAAATGTTTTCAGATACAAGCAGGGAAAGCATCTTTGATTTTCTGTAACCTAACAGTGCATAAATCCCAAGTTCCTTAGTACGGCGTCTCAAAAAGAAGTGATTTGAATATGACATATAAAATATCACAAAGGCTACCAGGAATACAGAAATAGCATTGCACATGGATTCTACCCGACCATCCCCCGATATTTTCTCAAGCATTACACTGTTCATTGAAAATGATGTAAACGCAAAGTAAACCGTAATAACAAGGGATACAGACAGTAGATAAAGAGCATAAAATGAAAAATTTTTTCTTAAATTCTTAAATGCCATAGATAAATTATTCATTGTGTTTCCTCCTTATCGTTCAGTATCTAATCTGGCTACTTCCGCAGCAATAGTTTCATAGAAGTCATGCCTGTTACTGCCATGTTTGGTAAGCTCTTTGATAATACAGCCGTCCTTAAAAATAAGAATACGGCTTGCAAAGCTCGCTGCATAAGCGTCATGCGTAACCATCAATATGGTGGTATGCAGTTCTTGGTTGGCTTCATATAAAGTATTCAATAGTTCCGTAGCTGAGCTTGAATCTAATGCTCCCGTTGGTTCGTCTGCGAACAATATGCTTGGCTGCTTTACAATCGCCCTTGCTGCGGATGCCCGTTGCCGCTGTCCGCCAGACAATTCATTGGGATATTTTTCTGACTGCGATGCTATGCCGAATCTTACCGCCAAACTTCTTACCATATTTTCGATTTTTTTAGGTGGAAGTTTTTGAAGAGTAAGTGGAACGGATATATTCTCACGGATAGTAAGGCTGTCAAGCAGAAAATACTCTTGAAAAATAAATCCTAAATTGTCTTTACGGAAATCGGCAGCACTTGTATGGTTGAGATTTTTCAAGTTCACGCCCTTAATCCATATATCTCCGCTTGTAGGAGTATCTATCGTGGAAAGAACATTGAGCAAAGTTGTTTTTCCAGAGCCAGATGCTCCCATAATGCCAATAAATTCACCTTGGGCAACACGAAAAGACACGTTGTTTAAACTGGGATGTCCTGTTTTTCCATAGATTTTTGTTACTTCTTTTGCTTCCAATAATGTACCCATAGCAAATCTCCTTTTCATTTTGATATCCACATTTTACTCTTGTGAATGAAAAAGCAAATGAGTAAATCAAGCAATTTTTTTGCGTGATTTGCTCATTTAAAAGAAAGCACAGGATGCTATTATTGATAATGTATCTTTCTATTGAAACCTAATGGATTACAGGATTACAAGAATTAAAATGTCACGACTGATGTGGCAATCATAAAGGCATCAGCCCATCAAATAAAAAACGATGCTTTGGTGGGCGGTTTTGATACGTCCGAATAAGTAATTGGTTAACCTCCAGATCCATTTGAGTTCGGAGGATGTAGCTTTATTCATAGGTAAATATAGTTGCCTTGTTACCTATCAAAAGTCGAGGTTGTTTATCGGTAATGTAAGTTTAACGGTAAATCCGCCATAGATACTATGTTCAATTACAGTTATACCATCGTGTGCAGCTACAATTTGTTTTACGATAAGCAATCCTAAACCGTGGCGTTGCTCAGTTGTATTTTCATCGCAGAACATATAATGCGGAGCATTATTGAGCTTTTCTATTTGCTCGTCAGTAGCTCCAACGCCGTCATCAGAAACACCTACTGTGCATTTGTAGCTATCAGCCGTAACGCTGACATAGATTTTACAGCCTTGTTCATTATGATTGATGCTGTTTTGAATGAGATTGCTAATCGCTCGCTTTAGTAAGTCCTTATCAGCATTTACATGGCAGATAGTTAAGGCTTCGTCTGTTTCCCATTCAATCGGATATTTGTCCTCAATATCCATATTGATAAAATCAACAACTACCTGCCGAACAATAGCAATTAGATTTTGCTTTGCAGGATTTATCGGCTGCATATTGTACTCTAATTTGGACGCAAGATTAAGGTCATTGATTAAGTTCTGCATACGCTTACTTTGTCTAACAATGACTTCTGCCTTTTGGCGTTCTTCAGGATTCAAATTTGCATCGTCTTTTAGCTGACCTGCATACCCCATAACCATAGTTAACGGAGTTCTGATGTCATGAGAAACTCCTGCAATCCAATTTGCTCTTGCAGTTTCCTTTTTTCGCAGTTGATATTTCTGACTTTGAAGAATATCAGAGGTACGATTAATGTTTGCGGAAATTTCGGAAAGCAAACCGCTTTCTTTAATCTGCACAGGCTCTCCAACAGATAAATCCTGTATTCCCTTTGTAATGGGCTTGACCGATTTTAAGAGTTTTGTATTTGCTGTCACATAGATAATAAATATGACGATAACATTGATTATCAATACCGTAAGGACAGTTTTAGGCAAGTTAGCGATTAACTGATAATCCCAACTCGACCACATATGTTTCCAAAAACTCTTTTTTGGATAGCCAAGCACCACAAGCCCGTTTTCTGCTTCGCCCGTAAAGGTTGGATAGTCACTTATATAACCACGGGTTAGGCTTGCAATATCTGAAAGAGTGTATGTCGTAGGTACGGTGTCTGGTAAATTATCTGTTTTCCAGACTACCTGCTTCGTGTCATTGTCAATGAAAATGCCCCAGACATCAGCTTTACTTAATTCAAGAGCCATTTCGTCTGTCAGTACATAATTTCCGTCCTCTGTTTGATGTAAGGCGGTAACGACTTCTTCAGCAGTTTTCCACGGTTGGGCATTTGGTATCTGCCTCATTGTAAATACAACTAACAGGACAATATTTAAGATGATTAAAAGAATTGAGCTGAAAAGTAAAATGCCGACAAAACGGCGTATTAGTTTAGGTACACTTTTCATATCACTTACCCCCGACAATCAGCTTATATCCTAATCCCTTAACCGTGATTAAAGATACGGGGCGTGAGGGATTTAATTCGATTTTTTCTCTAATACGTCTTATGTGAGCCATCAAAGAATTTTCATACCCGAAAGGGTTTTCGCCCCAAGCCGCTTCACACAGAGCATCTATTGTTACGATACGACCCGCATTGCGATACAAGACAGCCAGAATATCATGTTCTTTTGCGGTCAGAGCAATATGCTCTCCGCCTTTGATTACTTCTGCACGGTCAAAGTCAATTTCGCTGTTTTGTAATTTTATAAGAGGATTTTCGTCTTTATAGCTTCTGCGTAAGATAGCCATTATACGAAATGTCAGCTCCTTTGGCAGAAATGGTTTAACCACATAATCATCTGCACCAAGACCAAAGCCTTTGAATTTGTCATCGTCCTCTCCACGGGCAGTTAAAAATAATATGGGATATTCACCCTTTTGCTTTAGCTGTTCCATTAACGAGAAACCGTTACCGTCTGGCAGCATTACATCAAGGATTGCAAGTTCTGGTTGGAAGTTATCTGCCAAAGCAAGTGCTTCTTTGATAGTTTTAGCAGTTGCTATATTATTAAAACCTTCCTCTTTTAAAATTGATACAACCATATCCAAAAGCTCCTGCTCATCATCAACGAGTAACAGGCGTTTGTTCTTCAAATATTCAAAATCCATACGGACACCTTCTTTCTGTTTGACATTATAGCATATAAATATGAAATTTTATAATGTGCGAATAAATGTAAGGTAGATGTAAGGTAGAGAGAATGTTGCCGCAAGGTTGGAATTGTAGAATGAAACCATATCAAGAAAGGAGCAAACAGATATGAACATCATTGAAACAAACAATTTAACAAAATCCTATGCAGACTTTACGGCTGTATCTGGAGTTAATCTTCATATTCCAAAAGGAAAGGTTTATGGTTTCCTCGGTCCGAATGGAGCAGGCAAATCCACAACAATGAAAATGTTTCTCGGACTGACGAAACCTACAAGCGGATCTTTTGTGATTGACAGAAAGAAATATCCGGGGAATCGAGTTGAGATTTTGAAAGAAGTCGGGTCTTTCATTGAAGCCCCTGCCTTTTACGGAAATTTAAGCGGCAAGGAAAATCTGGAAATTGTATGTAAAATTTTGGGATTACCAAAATCAGCCGTTATGGATGCGTTGGAACTTGTCGGGCTGACACAGTACAAAGACAGACTTGCAAAAAAATATTCGCTTGGTATGAAACAGCGATTAGGACTTGCAAGTGCATTGATCGGCAGACCGCCTATCCTCATTCTTGACGAGCCGACAAACGGACTTGACCCCGTGGGTATCCACGAAATCAGAACGCTTATTCGTTCTCTGCCACAAAAATTTGATTGCACGGTTTTGGTGTCCTCACACCTACTTTCCGAAATTGAGCTTATGGCAGACAACATCGGTATTCTCAATCACGGACGGTTACTGTTTGAGGGAAGTCTTGATGAACTGAAGCAGAGAGCCGTATCACAGGGCTATCCTACGGATAATCTGGAAGATACTTTCCTTGCACTTATTGATGCTGACAACAGGCAGAGAGGTGGTGCAAGATGACCTTCGGTTTGGAATGTAAAAAGGTTAAACGGACAGGATTTATCCCTACATTCATTGTAGGCGGTCTGCTAGCTGCGGCAGTTCCTGTTGTGAATATGGCAGTTCGTTCAGAAACTTATCTCGGACTTGAAAGCTCTCCAATTCAAATTCTGATGGACGCCAACTGGCAGATGATGGCTATGCTGAATGTTCTGCTCTTAGTGGCAGGTGCGTGTTTGATGTATCATACCGAGTATGCAGATAATGCTATTCAAAAAATGTGTATGCTGCCCATCAAAGAACAGAATCTATTCTTTGGCAAAACTGTTTTGATTGCGGTTATGGGAATAGTCATCTTAATATTTGAAGCTATTGGTATTGCCTTCTGTTCTACTCATTGGTTTGAGCTTTCGGGCAATTTTGCATTGGAATTGCTGAAAAGTTTCGGATATGCCTTTGCCTTAATGTTGCCATCAGCGTTGTTATCACTTTTAATTGCATCGCTTTGTCAGAATATGTGGGTATCACTTGGCATTGGAGTTATTTGTGTGTTTGTGGCAACAATGCTTCCTACCGATAAATTTGTTTTATCCATATTCCCATTTGCTTTGCCGTTTCAGACATTCGTAGGAGCAACAGGAAATGTTATACGAAATATGCTGATTGCAAGCGTGATTGAAACCGTCATTATCGCTATTGCGGAAGTATTACTTTTGAAGGTAAGGAGGTCTATGGAATGAGTTTTCTTTCATTACTCGGCGTTGAGTTTAAGAAAATACGCCGTTCTAAAATAATGGTGATTTTATCAGTAGCGGTAATTGCCCTATGGCTACCATCAATTTTTAATGCGAATATGAACTTTCAAATGCAAGCAGAGGGCATATCTCCAGAATATAATTTTTTGATACAGGGCTTTCTTGGAATGTCGTGGTTTATTTTTCCCGCAAGTATGGTTGTGAGTACTGTTCTGCTTAACCAGACCGAAAGAAGCAACAAGGGTATTTTGAAAATGCTTGCTCTGCCTATTAATACAGCGAAATTATGTATGGCAAAGTTTATAGTGCTACTTTCTTTGGCGGTTGTCCAAGTCCTTATGTCAGTTGGTATGTATTACCTGAGTGCCGCTATTGTGACGGGAACGCAGAACTATAATTTTATCTTGTCGCCGTTATTTGTAATTAAGGAAGCAGGACTGTTGCTTGTGTCATCTATACCGATGCTTACCTTTTTCTGGCTTCTATCTGTCTGTATTCAGACGCCGATTTTCTCTGTCGGGATAGGACTTGCTTCAATTGTGCCGTCCGTATTAATGATTAACACGAAAATCTGGTTTGCGTATCCTATGGCTTACCCGTTCTTTGTGGTAACGGCAGAGTACGGAAAGATAGCGTCTAATCTAAATACAGCACAGGTTGAGTTAGTTCCGTGGCTGCCTGTTGCTGTCTGTATCACAGTAATTTGTTTATTGATTGCCTGTTCCTACTTCGGAAAGGCTGAAAGGAGATAATCAGTATGAAAAATGAAATTTTAACTACTATCAGTACCATTATGCTTTTTGTTCCGTGGACTATCCTGCCGCTTAGAATGTTCGATTGGGCGTTAGAGTCACCCGTAGCTGAAATTATGATTTCCTGCTATGCGGCGTTTATGATATTCAGCGGAGTGTTTACAATCATATCTTATGTTAGGGCAAAAGTGCAGAACAATTTGATGAAGATTTGCTTGATTGTGAACGGTCTTTATGCAGTTGGCGGCGTTGCTGTATTCGCTATGATGGTTTTACCGAAAATTATGTAAGGAGATATGCGGAATATGAAAAGTGCAAAAGTAATAATATCTCTGATTTTGATTTTATGTTTGACTTTTTGTGTTGCAGGCTGCGGCTCAAATCACGACAAAGGAAGTTTGAAAGATAATCTGATTGACGGATGGGATAGTTGGATGCAATCTTTTAGCAAACACGCATTAACAAAGGAAAAAGACCTACAAGGCGAAAAAGATAAGGGTGATGACGCATACACGGGTACTTATACAGCCACTTATGATGAATTCAATGGGAAAGAGTTTATCTTCGGCGGAACAGCTTTGGAACGAGGCAACGGTAATCAACTTACTGTGACTTATACGATAACCATAGATGAAGGTACGGCTGAGTTGTATTGGATTGCAGGTGGTGATGAATATACGATAGCAAATGACAATTCAGAAGATACAAAGGAGTACACCATTTCCTCTGGAGATAACTACATCGTCCTTAAAGGCGAGGACTTCAGCGGTACTCTGACATTGACAGTAGAATGACAGGCTTGTATTTCAGAAAATGTCTATCTTATACCATAACTGGTATCAGCGTGATCCTAATCGGAATACTGCTGATACCAGTTGGCATATTGCTTATACTTATTTTTATTCTATGGACTTCTACGGATGAAATTTTACGATTGGTGGAGGAAAAAAATGAATTATGAAAAATGGGCGTTTCACGACATAACCCCTATTTCCAGACAACTTACCCAGAAGCTGATATATGCCATTTTGAGTAATGAGCTTTCCTCTGGGGATAGTATTCCGTCTGTTCGTGAAATGGCTGAAATACTACATATCAATCCAAATACCGTTTTGAAATCTTATAAAGCGATAAAACAAGACCACCTTATTATTTGCTCTAAGGGCGGAAAGTATTCTGTCACGCAAGATTATGATTGCATACAGCAGGTAAAGCAAAATACCATTAAAGAACTTTGTTGCTCATATTTGAGCAAGATGTTTGCATTGGGATTTAGCAAATCCGAAGCTATTGAACAGTTACAGAATTACTGCGATAAACTAAGGTGTCATCAATAAAGAACTATTAATAGAAAGGCATAGGCCCGCCAATAAAAAACGGTGCTTTGGTGTGCGGATTTGACACGCCCAGATAAAATTCCATCTGCCCTCTAAACCCGTTTTGAGTTTGGAGGGATTTTTGTTTGAAATTGATGAAGAGTAAAAAATGAGCTAAGGCCAATGATGTACAGTGTAATTGACCTTAGCTCATAGCATATGGAGATTATTATAAGTCATGTTCCTCTTGTCGGTGTTCAGAAATATCCTTGAAATGTGCGTCATTGGATAGCAAGGTGTTGAAATTGGCGGTTATGG
>ENA-OOZN01002266-OOZN01002266.1-human-gut-metagenome-genome-assembly--contig:-NODE-2266-length-10527-cov-2.054431_pt1 | contig 10527 bp, 8 predicted proteins | sample MGYA00241187_ERZ501397 | MGnify/ENA primary metagenome ERZ501397 (study PRJEB25962, sample SAMEA2042921) | human gut metagenome | biome: human gut; feature: human-associated habitat; material: faeces... | reverse complement strand
AGCTGCGATTGCCGGCAGCAAGATCGCAAAGCAAAGCTCCAGCGAAATCTGATCGGTCAGCGGTCCTGACATCGGGAAAAGATGCTCAAAAACATTTAATAGTACCGAAGAGAGAACGGTGACGTAGGCTGTTTTCAGTCCGAAGTTTCTTCCAAGAAAAGCGAAACCGACCACCAAAAGAACCAGGTTGATGACCAGGTTGATTACAGAGGCAGTAAAGGGAAGAAATTTTGCAAAAACAACAGCCATTCCGGATACTCCGCCGAAAGAAAAATTATTTGGAAATTTAAAAACATAGATGCCGATATCCATAATGAGTACGGCAACGGTAATAATACAGTATTCTTTTAAAGTACGGGAAACGGAAGATGTGTTTTCCTTATTTTGTTCCATAGAAATCCTCCTCATTTGTATGAATCCAGATATGCGGCACCTTATTATACGCCCTGTTCTTCTTCCTGGCAAGCGAATTTCTTTGACCGGATGAAAAAATTCTGTTAGAATAAAATTAAAATGCCAAAGCACATTACCAGACACCAGAAGATGCCTGTGAATTGCTTCGTTACAAAGTAACTTTTTAACATTCAGGAGAAACAAATGATTACTTTAAATGACTATTTATATTCCGGAGATACGATCTTCCGTATTCTGCAGCAGTATACCGATGCACTGCGAAAAGAGGCAAGAAAAAGTCACAATGAGATTGACATGGCACACAGCAATTTTCTGATTCTGATTAAGGGACTGCTGGAGCACAATGATTTCCTGACTGCTCAGTCACAGCAAATCCGGGAATTTTATAAATATATGGCAAAACAGTATCCGTACCTTGCTTTTACTTTTAAAGGAAGGATCAAATCGCTGATCCGTGCAGAAGAAAAATTCAACGGTTATATTGTCTCTTATATTTATGACTACTATACAAAATACGGTAAGTACCCGTCAGTGAACAAGCTTAAGAGCCGCCTGAGCTGTTTTCGTGATTTTATCGCATATCGCATCGTGATCTGTATGCCGAAATGTCACCTGAAACAGGGAGAAGATCTGGAAACGGAGGAGCTGAAGTGCCTCTATGAGATCGCCAATGCTCTGCCGGGATTTCTTGAAGAGCGTGGCTTTGATGCAGAAGATGCAAAAGGAGTCAAACTGAGCACTTCCCCGCTCTTAAATGACGATGTAAAGCCGTATTATCGCGATTATGTATGCAACAAAAGCCACAATGGATATCAGTCCCTTCATATTACATTTTACGACAACAGTTCCAGAAGCTATATGGAACTGCAGCTGCGTACCAAGCGGATGGATGATATTGCCGAGATCGGACCGGCGAACCATCTGGAATACGAAAAACGCCAGGAAAAGGAACGTATCCAGCGAGACACGATCCCGAAAGGTGAATGCATTTATTTTGACGAAGCATATGAAAGAGGCATGAAGCTTCTGAATCTGGATCTGACAAAAATAGACGTTAATATGTTCACGGCGATGAGCAAGAGCCTGATCAACGATGGATGCGGACTGTACCATGGCAGACTGATCCTGCCGTATGAGCACCTGTCACGTTTCCAGAATGATCTGATCGATTAAAAGACATCAGGAATCTTTTACCTGTGTTCCGGCAAAAGAAAGAAAAGCCTCAACGCTGTTGTTTAAATATTTGCCCTTTTTCCATACAAGTCCAATATCCTGATAAATCAGCGGGACGACCGGGATCTTTACGAGATTGCGGTCGTTTTTTAAGAGAGAAGAATAAAGAAAAGCACCGCCGAGATTATTAAGGACGAAGGAACGGATCGTGTAAAGCTGACTGGCATAAAGCAGGATATTTGGCTTCAGACCGGCATTTTCGAACAGGGCCAGCAGTGTTTTGTTCAGCACAGAATCGGTATTGTAAAGGATCAGAGGTTCTTCTTTCAGCATTTCAACCGTCACTTCTTTTTCTTTTGCAAGAGGATGTTCTTTTGATACGCAAAAGACAATGTGATCCTGCTGCATCCGCAGGGTATTCATCTTATCAATATTGTAAAAATGCATATTGACCAGTGCCAGATCCAGCACCTCTTCCTGAACCAGGTCGGCGGCACGCATGGAGCCGTATTCGGACAAAATGACCGGAATATCCGGATATTCTCTGCGAAAGAAAAGAAGCAGATCCGGAAAAAATATAGTGCTGAGCAGAGGCGGGATCCCGATGCGAAGGGACGGTTTCTGTTTTCCGAGATCATAAAGTTCGGATGTGGTCTGGCGGAACTGTGTAAGCAAATGATTTGCCTTCTGATAAAAAATCTCCCCTTCTTTTGTCAGGGACATATGACTTTTTGATCGGATAAAAAGATTGATGGAGTATTCTTTCTCCAGTTCTTTGATCGCGTTGGATATGGCAGGCTGGGTGACATAAAGCTTCTGGGCGGCCTGTGTGATGCTGTGGTACTGACAGACGGCACAGAAATATTCTAACTGTATCATTTTCATTTGACAGCAATCCTTTCTTGATATTCTGGATATATTGGATGCACAAAAAAAATATGCACATCTTTTCAGGCAGTATTCGGACATAATTCACAAAAACAACCCCTATTTTATAGGCTATTATAGCATATTTTTTAAACGAGTTGACGAAAAATCCGGTTTTTTATAAATATTTTTTATGCGTGCATTTATTTTCGTAAATGTACAGCGAAAAATACAAGTGCTATACTGGCACCATCAAAGAAAACCACCGGTGGTAAAGCGAAAACAGCAAAACAAAAAGCAAAACAGAAAATTGGGGGTAATACAAATGAGTGCAACAACGATCACATTATTGTTCCTCCTGTTTGCGGTAATCATGTTTGTACTGGAAAAAATACCGCTGGGGGTAACATCGATGATCGTCTGTATCGGGCTGGTTGTAACAGGAGTTCTGGATATCAAAACAGCCTTTGCGGGCTTCATCGACAGCAATGTCATTTTATTTGTGGCAATGTTTATTGTAGGAGGTGCCCTGTTTGAGACAGGGATGGCGAACAAGATCGGCGGGATCGTAACAAAATTTGCGAAGACGGATCGACACCGACTACTTCTGTTTTTTTTCTGCGAATCACAATCACGATAATCACACCGATGATCACGACCAGAACGATCAGTCCGATCCACCAGTAAGATTTGATCATGTTCTGGAATTCCACTTTTTTTGCATCCAGACCGGTTGTGATTGTAAACTCTGCGGTGACATCCATCTCATTCTGATCCTGTGATTTATCACGGATGTTGGTCAGATGCAGCGTATAGCTGTCATTATAAAGTTCTTCGCTGGTTGTCAGCGTAACTGTGATCTGATGGCCGGATGCTGCTGTATTGATCGATTCAATCGACCATACTTTGCCTTCTCCGTTATCGGAAACAGTCTGAATCATATAGTTGGCTGCTTCGTTGGCATCCATGTTGTTGACACCGTTTTGATCTTGAATAGAAAATTTGATGGAATTGCTGCTCACTTCTTCGACATCACCGGTAAGTACCGGGGCATCGCTGTCTTTATCATAAGCAGAATAGTCCACATAAATTTTTCCGACAGCGGAGTTATTCACAGTCAGTGCCAGTTTTTCACGGCCTGCCGTCTGATTGGTGGAAGCTGTCAGATTCACCACATAAGTTTCTTTCTGCCACAGTGTAGTCAGTGTCTTAAATGCGGCATCGACACTTTCCGGTGTGGCTTCCACGCTGCAGTCGTAATAATATCCACGGCTGTTTTTCTCTTCCAGAATCTGATTTCTTGTATAGGAAATCTTTTCATCTGCTTCTGCGGAATTGCCGGACTTCGGAGGTTTTCGGTTGAGCATGATTCCATATACCGGAATGGATGCTTCTTTTACTGTTTTGGCTGTAGAAACGTTATTAATATCTTTTCCCTGAGAATCGTCCTCTCCGTCTGTGATCAGCAGAAGAACGGTTCTTTTTTCCGGTGATGCCTGTTCTTTGAGGATCTGATTGATCGAACGGTACAAAACGGTTTTGATATTCGCCGATTTCAGATACGGAATTTTTTCTATTTTTTTGCAGTCGCTTTTCTGTTCTTTTTTCTCTTTGTCTTTGCCTTGTACCTTTCTGGCAAAAACCTGTGTTTTTTCGCCGCCGGCATTGTCCGTTCCAACGGTGTAAAGTGTCATCTCATCGCCTTTTTTCAGCGATTTTCTCAGATTTTTCAGCTGTTCTTTTGCTTCTGCAAACTGTGTTTCATTTACGGAACCAGAATTATCCATCAAAATGATATAATTCATCTTTTCGCCGCTTTTTTGAAAGGTAGTGATATCGCCATTCTGCGTAAGTTCGATATCACCGATCTTGCCGGTTACCGCTGCATTTTTTTTCATCTTTGAACCGGTTACATAGGCTTTCATGTTTGGTGCTTTACCGATGGCCTGTTCTGCCACATACGGTGTCCCTATAGCAGCTGCCTGTACCATGCCTGAGCCTGCCAGCACCGCCAGCATAAATGCTGCAAGAATTCCTGTTATTCGTTTTTCCATTTTCTCTTCCCCCTGCTGAATGGTATAAATATAAAACTCGTATCTCCAATCGTGATCTTGTCTTCCTGTTCCAGTTCCTCAGTAGATTCCAGAAGCTCATCGTTCAGATAAACCAGATTTCCTGATTCTGCTGCCACATAAAAAGAATCGCTTTTCGGATCGTAGATCACGGAACAATGCTTTTCCCGCGAAATCTTTTTGTCATCCACCATCACCACATCCATCGACGGACTTCTGCCGACAAAATTTTTGCCCGCATGCAGACGATAATCTTTTCCACGCTCATTTCCTGTCATGCAGACAAGCCATCCTGTCACCGGCTGCTGTCTGGTATCTCCGAAAAACCCAAAGGAAATTGTCTTATCATCGTCTTCTCCGCTCGCCATGCTGCCCGGTATCGCTGTTCCGGTGATCGGATTTCCCACTGAATTGCCGATAATGGCTCCCAGCTCATCTCCCAGCGATAAACCGACATCCGCAATCGATATCGTGCGGTCATCTTCTTCCACATCCTGAATACCGATTCCAAGCTTTTCACTTTCCAGCTTACAGTGCGGACATACCTTGTTGGTACTTGTGTCGTACCAGTGCCCTTTGCTACATCGTCTTATCATTTTTTCTTTCCTTTCAGGCGATCGTTTTATCTTACAAACACTGCAATCGCCGAATAATTATCCATGTTTGTGCCTGTTCCGTTTTTCAGCACAATCTCTTCCATTTTTCCAAGCCAGTCCTGCGGATCCGCTGCCTTTTTCAAAAGTTTGCACATCTGTTTTTCATCAATCAGCTCCCAGAATCCGTCGCTGCATAATAAAAAGCTGCTGCGGTTTGTCAGTTTTATATCATCGACCACCTGATATTTAGGACTGTCCCATTCCGTTCCCATCACACGTAGCAGACGGCTTCGGTCTTCGTGGTGCCTGATGTCTTTCTCTTTGATATCCCCTCGATTTACCAGCATCTGCGGAACACTGTGATCCTGACTTCTCTGCACGTACTTTGCTTTTTCAAAATGGTAGATCCTGGAATCTCCGACGTGTGCAAATCTTGCTTTATTTCCTGACAGCTCAAGGCAGGTCACGGTCGTCTTCATGGAATTTTCCGCATGCTCTTCCTTCTGCTTCTCCAGGAGCTTTTCCTGTGCTTCCATAATGCTCTCTTCGACACTCATTTCCTTTTCCAGGGCTTCTTTTATGGTTTCCGTCACAAATCTGGATGTCACATCCCCATTTCCATGTCCGCCCAGACCGTCACACAAGATAAAATCCTGACGATCCGAGCTGATAAGAACGTCCAGAAAATCTTCGTTGGCTTTTCGCTCCCCGGAACTTGTCAGCATGCCATAGGTAATATTGAATTTTTCCGTTGTTATCTCCTCCCTTATTTGCAGAAAATTATGAAAAAATTATACTTTTTTATTTTTTCAACCTATTTATTTCATATTTTCAGAACATTTAAGTGTTAAAATAAATTTTAATTTAATCCTGATTATAATCTGCACAGCATCATATTCCTGATTATCTTTTCGCAGAGTATCCTACTCTGCGAAAGTATAGAAAATATTCAGTTTTTCTAGTAATCCTGGGCATTCTGACGGCTTGAGCTGACGGCGAAAGAACAGGTTAAACGCTGCATATTCTGTCGTTTTAGTTCCATTGTCGGATGTACATAACGATTCATTGTAATGTTTACACTGGAATGTCCGAGAATTTCACTCAAACTTTTTATATCAAATCTGGCTTCAACACATCGTGTTGCAAATGTATGTCTAAGTGTATGAAAATTTGTTTCTTTAATTCCAGTTTCTTTCAATATACGTTTAAAATGATTCTGTAGCGTTCTTGGTTCGATACAGTAATCTTCCTGACAAGTAAGCATATATCCTTGTTTTTCGTGAATGGTATTTTTCAAAAGATTAACAATATCTTCTGGAATCGGAATTACTCGAATGGAACAAGGGCTTTTGGGTGTTGTGAGCATTAATTTTGTACGTTGTTTTGCTGCATTTTCGACCTGCAGTCGCTGCATGGTCTGATGTACATAAATGGTATTTTCGATAAAAGAAATATCTTTCCATTGCAATGCACAGATTTCTCCGATTCTCAATCCTGTATAAAGACACAATAGAATTCCTATATTTTTAAGGGAAAGATGGGTACATAAATATTGACATAATTTCTCCTGTTCATGAATGCTGAAAATGCGAAATTCTCTGGCATTTTGTTTGATTATAATCTCTCTTGCATCACACGGTACATCCACTCCTTTTGCCTTTGCATAGCGAAACATATTTCTGACCAGCGACAGGACATCGGCAACTGTTTTTGCAGATAATCCCTGATGATTTTGCCCACCATTTTGAAGTAACTCTGAAAAAAATGAATTCAGACACTCTATGGTTAAATTATTGATCGGATAATTTCCAATTTCAGGAATTATGTAGGACTGGATCATATTTCTATATTTGATATAAGTAGAATCTTTTATTTGACATCTAATATCGGTTAACCACTCATTTGTTATATCTTGTAACAAAACGATTTCTTCTTTCAATTGTGCTGTCTGAAAATGCCCATTTTGTATATCTCTTTTAAAAGAAATCATTTTATTTTTTACTTCTCGATATGATTTTGCATAGACATATCCATAAATTGCTTTGTTGTTTGAGTCGTATCCTTTAATATATCTTCCTTCCCACCTGCCATCTTTACGCTTATAAATATTTTCTCCTTTTCTTGACATAACCCATAACTCCTTTCTATGACGGATATTTTGACGGCAAATATCCATATAACATAAAAAACAATACTTCTAAAGCAGGATTTTTTGTTTCAATCACGACACATTTTTTCAAATCTCATATTCAAACAAAGTTTTTCAAAGAATTTTTGTATTTATCAGCAAAATTGTTCAAATTTGTTGCCTCATATATTGACATTTTAAGTGACGTTTTGTAAAATTAAGTAGAAGTTTGATATAAAAATCGATAATTATGAAATCGCAGAGTAGGATACTCTACGAAATTTAGTATTAGCATATTGTTTCCACAAAAAAAGATTCCAGAAACATTACATTTCCGGAATCTTCTTTCTTTTCCTAATATCTTTCCTACGTCTTTTCGCAACTTTATCAGTCTTATCTATCAACAATTTAATTGCACGCCGAATTTAATTTTTATCACAATCAGTTTACATAAGTTTCTCAAGATAATGCTACATTTTTGCTATTCCTTAACCGTTACTCTTCTGAAGTTCACCTTTTTCGCTCCGGAGTCCTCTTTCACCAATGCCCTCAGATCTGTTAAACCCACCCTGTTTTTATCAAAATCTTCTGCCAGACAGATATCTGTTCTGGATCACGATTGTAATGTTCCTAAACTGATTATAGCATCCTGAAAAATCCGCCGCAACAGAACAAAGCATGCATCAAGGCACATTCTCGCACCTGCGGCGATCGCTGACGCTGTCTGCCTTATACAACGCAACGCACATCCCTGTAATCAAAAAAATCCCGCCGCACATCTCCTGTACAACGGGATTTCTTTTTTATATCATGCCTTTATATTATACTGTCAAATTCGCCATGTTCAAGCATGCCTCTGGCATTCTTGCTGCGAGATGCATTTCCTGCATCGCATGGCAAAATCTTCTTCTCTGAGACTAAATATTCATCAGATCGCTGAGTACTTTCAGTGCTCCGTCTGTCTCGTGGGCCAGTACGCGTTTTGCCAGTACTTTACCGAGCTGTACTCCTTCCTGATCGAAGCTGTTTACGTTCCATACGAAGCCCTGGAACATGACTTTGTTTTCGAAGTGTGCAAGCAGTGCTCCCAGTGTTTCCGGGTTCAGCTGTTCACCAATGATGATGCTGGACGGGCGTCCGCCTTCGAAGTTTTTGTTGCGGTTTTCGTCTTCTTTTCCGCATGCAAATGCTACGATCTGAGCTGCCACGTTTGCACACAGTTTCTGCTGGCTTGTGCTGCCCTGGATCACTACGTCTGTGTTCATCTGGTTGCTCTTGAAGCCTACGAACTGCAGTGGGATGATGTCTGTTCCCTGATGGAGCAGCTGGTAGAAGGAATGCTGTCCGTTTGTTCCCGGTTCACCGAAGATAACCGGTCCGGTTACATAGTCAAGTCTCTCACCGAAACGGTTCACGCATTTACCGTTGGACTCCATGTCAAGCTGCTGCAGATGTGCCGGGAAACGGCTCAGTGCCTGAGAGTATGGCAGAACTGCTGTGGAAGGATATCCCTGTACATTTCTTTCGTATACGCCGATCAGAGCATCCAGCATATCCGGGTTCTTTAACAGATCACGGTTGGTAGCCAGTTTGTCTTCTGCTGCGGCACCGTCGAGAAGTTCTGCGAAAACTTCCGGTCCGAAAGCCAGAGAAAGGATCGCGCCACCTACACCGGATACGGAAGAGTAACGTCCGCCGATGTAATCATCCATGAAGATTGCGGTCAGGTATTCATCGCTCTTAGCCAGCGGAGAAGTCTCACTGGTAACTGCCAGCATATGTTTGGAAGGATTCAGACCTGCTTTTGTCAGAGCATCTTTAACAAATGCTTCGTTGGTCAGAGTTTCCAGAGTCGTACCGGATTTGGATACAACGATAAACAGAGCGTGTGCCAGATCTACAGATGCCAGAACAGCAGCTGCATCATCCGGATCTACGTTGCTGATGAATTTTGCTTCCATTTTGAAGGTGTTGTTGGCTTTTGCCCAGTTTTCCAGTGCGATATATAAAGCACGAGGACCCAGGTCACTTCCGCCGATACCGATCTGTACAACGGTTGTGAATTTTTCACCGGCTTCGTTTACGATTTCACCGGCATGTACTTTGTTTGCAAAATCAGCAGCTTTTTTCTGCTGTGCCACATAGAATTCACGTTTGTCCACGCCGTCAACAACGACAGGATTACCCAGCTGTGTACGAGCCAGATGATGCAGAACCATACGGTTTTCACCGGTGTTGATCACAGCACCATTGTACAGTTCTTCGAATTTATCAATTAACTGTGCTTCGTCTGCCAGTTCAGCCAGAGCTGCGAGAACAGTTTCATCCACTTCTTTTGCTGCGTAATTGTACTGTAAACCAGCAGCCATTGGAGTGCTGTAGTTTTTTACACGTTCGCCACCCTGTTCTCCGGACATTGCAGCGGCAATATCCACATGATTTTTCAATCCGGAGAGTTTTTCATAAGATGAAAGGGTGTCCAGATTTTTCCATGTTGCCATAATATATTCCTCCTTTTATAGGTGTATAATCACCATCGCCATTAGTCATTATACTGAAAAAAAACGTCGATTTCAATGGATTGATGGATTTATCGGTAAAAATGTCGAATTTGCAAAAAGTCGTTATGTATTTTGCACAGGGTATATTGATTTTATGTGAAAAGTAGTTCAAAATAGAGGAAAGTATGACGAATCTTATGAGGAAATATGGGAGGAAAAGAATGGAACTGATCAGTCAGAAAATGAGAAAATTAGCGCCGGAACTGGATCCGCTGCGGATCGGAACCGGCTGGAAAAAAGAAGATTTGGATAAAGTACAGGTTATGGTGGAGAGCACCTACGGAGACAGTCATCCGGGAAGCGGACACCTGAATCTGCTGGTGGAAGAGGTAAGAAAAGGAATCGCAGAAGAAGGCGGTTATGGCGCGCGGTATTTCTGCACGGATATCTGTGACGGAGAGAGCCAGGGAACGGACGGAATCAATTACAGCCTGGCAAGCCGGGAAATGATCGCAAATATGATCGAGATCCATGCCAATGCAACTCCGTTCGATGCTGGGGTGTATCTGTCAAGCTGTGATAAAGGTGTTCCGGGAAATCTGATCGGTATGATGCGGGTGGATATCCCGTCTGTCTTTGTTCCGGGTGGAACGATGAACGCAGGACCGGATATGCTGACGCTCGAACAGCTCGGCATGTACAGTGCCCGATATGAGCGCGGGGAGATCGATGAAGCAATGCTGGACTGGGCAAAATGCAACGCCTGTCCGAGCTGC